>MDTG01018778.1_pt1 | contig 18658 bp, 15 predicted proteins | sample 811421 | NCBI WGS metagenome assembly MDTG01 (sample SAMN05326645, study PRJNA326480) | marine metagenome | isolation source: seawater | place: Pacific Ocean: South East | collected 2011
CTACAACGGATTTAAGTATTAATGATATAGCTCGTAAAGTGGGCTACAATTATTCTGCGAATTTTTCTAAAATGTTTAAAAAGACTTATGGAAAAACACCATTAAAATTTAGAAAAACAAAATAAAAAAGCTATGCATCAAATTCTTGTTTCGATGCATAACTCATTCTATAAATTGGTTCTAATTAACGTTTATTACACACAGAGAGGGGGCACAGGGTAGAATCTTTACTGTGAGACAGCCCCTCTCTACAATCAAGTACGAATATCATTTAACTAATTTCTATTTCTTATTTGTACTATTCCTAACAATCAATTCTGTTGGTAACACCCTGTTTACTGCCATACAATGTTATCAATTAATAGACCTCAATAGTATTCTCTTTTTCTGTTAAAGCTTGGGTAAACTTGCTTTTATATATGAGTATTCCACCCTTTCTGTAAGGATTTGATATATATGAATCTCCTTCAACTTCAACACCATTGATAGTCACTTTCTTCGGAGAATGCGTCTCCTCGTTAATATGGTAAATGTACCACATACACTAAACTAAAATTGAGAGCTAATTAAAATCAACTACGATGCTACGAACTTTTTTACAACATAGTTAAGCCAAAAAACTCCACTTTTCCTTTTACTAAGGATGTGATATGCTATTTAACGTTGAAACTTGTGGTTTGCTTTAAAGGAGTGATTGTTGTTGAAAACGGATAAAGTAACTGAAAAAGTAGTAAGAGGAAAGAAAATTTATATTGTAGAGAATCATCACGAAGTTATAATTCCATGGTCAGAATATGCTTCTAATAATGAAACCGCACCAGTATTATTAACTTTTGACCACCATATAGATACCCGTAGTGCATTTTATAGGCACTCCCGTAGGCTTGCTGACCTAGAATGGAAAACCGTAAGAGCTCAATTGATAGAAGATGTGGATATAAATGAATCAGGTACAATTACATCATCATTAGAAAGGCTTTGTAATGATGAGCATATAGATTTGGCAATACAAACAGGGATGATATCAGATGCAGTAGTATTTAGCCTAATAAATGTAGGTGTTTGCAGAGATTATGCCAATAGTAAAATATATTATATAGATCCTTGCTGCACTAGCAAATGTGAAAAAAGTTCACATGACGATGAGTGTCAAATTGATGTATATGATAAGGTAATAGAAGGAGAGGAACTACTGTTTAAATTAAATAAGATAAATAAGTTTATACCTGGTTTTTTTACCTTCAATAGAATAAACAAGAAATTTATTTTAGATATTGATTTAGATTGTTTCCATACTAAAAAAGCTATCAACGCAGTGGATATGTCTGTTTTTAACTATTTAGTAAATAATGCAGAAATAATTACTATAGCAACAGAAGAATATTATGTTGAATTAGAAAAAAAGGATGATTCTATAAATGTGAATTATCTTTTAGAAAAGTTATTCGCACATATAGAAAATGCCATAGAAAGATCAGAATAAAAATAGATTTTCAAATAGAAAAGTCTACTCCCACTTTGAAATCCAACTAATATCCCCCTAATATTCTTTGGCATTTAATTCAACTATTTTTGACTTTAATATCCTATAGTTCGCTTCAATATTCTCATCAAGTTTAATTTAGTCAATTTTAACACTTCTTCTTATTCCATTACTATATCTATTTTAAATGATTGAAATTAGTGAAAAAAAGTGTTATGCTATCAACTGAAAAGCAAAATAATATCATTGATGCATAATAGTGAATTGTAAAATTTCGATTGGCAATATTATATAATAAAGAGCCTATTTGTATAGGCTCTTTTTAAGTGATAAAGAGAGGTAATAATATGATAAAAGTTGATAACTTGTCCTACTCGTTTCCGCAAAAAGATCTGTATCATAATATTTCATTTTCATTAGAAGATGGTCAACATTGTGCTTTTATAGGAACAAACGGCACTGGGAAAAGTACATTAATAGATATAATTATGGATCCAGAAAGGTATATGTTCGATGGTAAGTTAGAGATGGACTCTAATTGTAGAATCGGGTATGTAAGTCAGTTCTCACAATTAGAGAAAATAAAAGATACTACGGTTTACGAATATATAGGAAAAGAGTTTATTAAATTACAAAATGAAATAACATCCATTTGTACTGAAATGGAAACATCTTCTGATATTGATACTTTACTTGAAAAATACCAGCAAGCTTTAGACGCGTTTAATGCAATTGGTGGGGATGATTTCGAAAGCATCATAAATAAGAAACTAAATCTTGCAAACTTAGCTAAGCATAAAGATCTAATGGTATCTCAGCTTAGTGGTGGGGAGTTCAAACTTGTACAAGTGATTAAGGAAATGCTCAATAATCCAGACTTAATGATTATGGATGAACCAGATGTATTCTTAGACTTTGAGAACCTTAATTCTTTTAAAAACCTGATTAATTCACATAAAGGAACACTATTAATTATAACCCACAACAGATACCTGTTGAATCATTGCTTTAACAAAATTCTGCATCTTGAAAACATGGAACTACAAGAGTTTGACGGAAGATACATTGATTATAACTTCTCATTACTTCAAACTAAAATTGAATTACAAGAGCTTGCTATAGCCGATAGTGAAGAAATTGAGAGAAACGATATGTTAATCAATAAACTAAGGTATATTGCAACTTATAACTCTGAAGCTTCTAGGGGAAAATCTCTAAAGGCTAGAGTCAAGATTCAAGAAAGATTAGAATCAAGACGTATTAAAGAGCCTTTTGTAGATATTAAGCAGCCGAATATCAGTTTTGATATTGATAATGAGATCGAAGAAAGCATCGCTTTAAAAGTCAATGGCTACAGTGTTGCCTACGATGAGACCCTTTTAGAAAATGTCAATTTCGAGATTAAATCTACTGATAAAGTAGCTCTTATCGGTTCAAATGGTACTGGAAAAACCACTTTACTCCGGGACATCTTTAAAAATAATAGTGATTCAATTGAAATTAATCCCGATATTAAAATGGCCTATTTATCTCAGCATCAAGGTGAAACATTAAACGAGTCTAATAGAATACTTGAAGAGTTTTACGATTCAGGCTTTAAAACCTATGGAGAGATTAGATCATATATTTCAAACTATGGTTTTGACGAAGAAATAATTGATCAAAAAATAGATTCCTTATCCGGCGGAGAAAAAAATCTACTTCAATTAGCTAAGGTTTCTGCTAGTAAAGCAAACATGTTGCTTCTCGATGAACCCACAAGCCATTTAGATACATATTCACAAATAGCATTTGATAAAGCCATTGAAAACTATAAAGGCTCGATTCTAATGATTTCGCATGATTACTATACCATATCCAATTGTATGGATTATGTCTTAATAGTTGATGATAAGACCCTTAGAAAAATGAGTATGAAAAAATTTAGAAGAAAGATTTATGCTAATCATTTTGATAGAGACTATTTAGAGATTGAACAAAAGAAAAAGTCAATCGAAACGAAAATAGAATTAGCTTTAAAGGATACAGATTTTGAGCTTGCAAAAGCTTTATCAGAGAAGTTAGAAGAGTTGATTAAGTTACTTTAAATTCTGTTCTCTGAAATAGTAATTAATATCCCCTCTTAGCAGTCAGGTTATATAGCAAAAGCTGACTACTAAGAGGGACTTTATTGAAAAAACAATTGGCGTGTTATTATTTATTGGAGGTGCTTTATGGAAGTAGTATATTTTGCAGGTGGATGTCTTTGGGGTGTACAGGCATTCATTAAGACTTTGCCTGGCGTAGTATTTACAGAAGCCGGAAGAGCAAATGGAAAAACAGATACACTTGATAGTGACTATGATGGCTATGCGGAATGTGTTAAAACCCAGTTTGATCCAAGTATAGTTACTCTTGAACAATTAATGGATTATTTCTTCGAAATAATTGATCCATATAGTTTAAATAAGCAGGGCGAAGATATTGGTGAAAAGTACCGTACTGGTATATATAGTCAGGACCCAAAACATTTAGAGGAAGCAAAGGCTTACATAAGTAAAAGACGAGATTGTGATAGAATTGTTGTAGAGGTATTGCCGCTTACAAACTATGTGAGAAGTGCTGAAGAACACCAAGACAGATTAACTAAATACCCAAATGATTACTGCCATATTCCTAAAGAGAAATTTAAAAAATTATAAAAAACCGACTGAAAAAATTCAGTCGGAGAGCCAAGCAAAAAATCTTTATTCGTTTATCTTTCATATCCTTTTTTAAAATTATTACTCCGTAGAAAGCCTGAAAGAGATTTCTTTAAGTCTTATATAGTTCTGATAGTAAAGTGGCAGAACAACTATTCTTTCAATAAATTCATAAACATACATAAGTAGTGAAAATACTGTTCCGTAAACAGCATTACTTTCTAAAGTTATGATAAGTATACTAAAAATAAATATACCCATTGAAACCATTATAATTATGGAAAAATTAATTGTTTCGAGGTCAGAAAGTTTTACATTTACTCTCATTAACCTTTCAAAATATCCATTAATATTTTCTTTATCTCTTGTCTTTAGTCTTGCTACCAGAGTCTCAAGCTCATCATTATAATCTTTATTTAGTTCAAGATTTTTTTTGCTAGTAACACCATAAACAACAAAAATTACTAAAATTATCAGAAGACATAAAAAACTTATTTCTAAATTGATTGTAGCAACAATTATAAATATGCCAATTAGTCCTAAAAAGCTATTAACAATCTCTGGAAATGAATTTTCAAAGAATTCTACGAGTTCATTCAAAAGACTAATACGAGCTGAAATTTTTGACACATCGTTAGATTTTTTCTGTTCATCTTCTACTAACTGTGTTGAAATACTTTTATAAACCTTACTATATACTCTACTATCATAAAATCGTCTTAAAGATCCTATTACTATGGAAAGTCCCGTGAGTATCCCTAAAATAATGAGCCCATCATACTTTTTAGTCAGTAAGTCATTAATTGCATAACCTATAAAAAGTGGTAAAAGCAAATTACTAATAAGTTCCAGTATCACAAGTAAAAAAGTGATAGATATCTTCTTTTTATTTTTTATAAATATTGATTTCAAACTATATTTGTTTTCCATTTTACACCTACCTAATTATTTCGCCATCCTTTAAATCAAACTGACCTTTAACTATAACCATATCATTGATATCTAAACCGCTTAATATTTCTGTGTAACCATCTTTGTTTAATCCAATAGTGACAGTACATAATTCAGCCTTATCATTCACTACTTTGAAAACTGTAGACTTGTTATTGAAGTTAATCACAGCCCTTGTAGGTACTAAAAGTGCACTATCATTTTCATATATGCTTAAGGTAATTACTGCACTTAGCCCATTTCTAAAGCTTTCATCATTATTCAGTTTTATCTTAACAGGGTATAAAAGCTCAGCACCACCACCATCTAATATTTCCGACACTTCCCCTTTTAAGTATCTATTTTCACTCTCAATAAATACATCCACAGACTTCCCTATTTCAAGATTTTTAAGATGCTTTTCTGTAACATATATAGTAACCTTTGTTCCTGAATTTTTCTTTATTTCAATTTTATCTTGCGGGGAAATAATCGTTCCTTTAACAATAGATACTTCTTTTATCTTGCCGTCACAAGGTGATAAGATAATGCTTCTACTATTTAGATTATTTCTTGTTTTAATGAGTTGATTTTTTTGCTCTGTAAACTGTACTATTTGATTAGTGTATTGCTTAAGCTGGTTATCCATCGAAGTAACTTCTTCTTTTGCTACAGCACCCCGGTCATACAAAGTATCAATCTTTTCTTTTTGCTTTTCTAGTTGTGATTTTAAAAGATTTGCTTCGCTTAAGGCAGTGTCTAATTGTTTAATTTGAAAATCAATAGAATTAATTTCTCCTGTAGTATCTAGTTTCAAAAGCGGCATGTTTTTGGAAATATTCTTTCCTTTACTAACATAAACATCTAATACTTTCCCTTGTACTATATTAGCGTCTATCCTTTCGATTTCTTCTTCTAAGTATCCATCTATGTTTATTTGCGACTTAATAGGGGCAGTTTTTACAGCTGTTGTTTCAATCTTTTTAACAATTTGATTTTCTGTTTTAAGTATCTTTTTTGAATTAGGCATAAACAAGAAGCTTGCTAGTATAATTACTAAAACCAAAGTTATTGCTATTTTTTTCTTCATCCTAATTAGTCCTCCATACTTTTAATTTTGCTATACAACTTTCGATTATATTAAGTGTGATCGGTACAACTATTAGTGTTAAAATCGTCGAAAACACAAGCCCAAACACTAATGAATACGCCATACCTGAATAATCTTCATTATATATGGCAAGTGGTAAAACACCGGCAATAGTTGTAAGAGATGTGGCAATAATCGGATTAAATCTTGACTTACATCCCTTAATAATTGAGTTTATATTATCCATTTTCTCTACAATTCTTAGCATGTTGATGTAATCAATTAACACGATTGCGTCATTAACAGCTATTCCAACAAGTGCCACAATTCCTAAAAATGAAAGTGTAGAAAATGTTAATCCGAATATACCATACCCCAATACAACACCTATTATTGCATATGGAATACTTAATATAATAGCAAAAGGCTGACTATATGAATTAAACTGTAAAACTAAAACAATATAAACTAATATACTAGCAATTATCATTTTTTCTGTTAAGTCTTTGAAAGACTTCTTCATACTTTCTGTTTCACCACCTATTTTATAGGTAACGCCACGAGGCAAAATATCATCATTTTCTAGCTTATCTATTAATTCTTGTGTGATAATCGATGCATTAGCACCTTTTTCCATGTTTGAAATCACACTTATAGTTTTCTTGCTTTCGTAATGATTAATGGTATTTATATACCTTGTTTGGTTATAATCTATTACCTCAAGTAAAGAGATGTTTTGTCCTTTTCTATTTTTTATGTTTATATTTCCTAAGTTTTCAAGATTTTCAAAGGGCGTATCATAGTATAAATAAACCTTGATATTCTTACCATTTTGTTTAATGGTTATTATCTCTTCCCCTGTAATCATATATCTAAGTTTTGACATTACCACGGTTGGCTCAACACCTAACATTGAACATTTATTTTTATCAACCGTCATATTAAGAGTTGGCTTACTATAATTAAATTTAATTCTAGGATTAGTTGTTCCATTAATAGACTTCAATGTTTCTACTACTTTATCACCACTATCTAAAAGCAGCTGGGTATCATTAGCAAAGAGTCTTATCTCTATAGGAGTAGAACTGCTGCTATTTCCATCAGTTGAAAATCCCCCTTTTACATCTGGCATACTCGCTATAAACAAATTTCCTTGCCTGATTACTTCTTTACTATGAATATCTCTAAGTTTTTTATCTTTCAATTCTATTTGATAATTAATCCTAGAAGCACTATAGTAGTAACTAAATTTCTGCACATAATCTTTACTTACCAAGTATGCATTCACATCATCAGCTACATTTTCTGCGTCTTTCAAAACTGATCCTTCAACCAAATTAATTGTTCCAAAAAGATTGATGTCATCACTCTCAGGCATAGCTTCTTTTTTAATAAAGTTTGAAAATAAAAGGGAGATACTTCCTACTAAAAGTATGACTATACATATCATAACTGTAGCTTTCTTATTTCTAGAGAGCATTAGTTTTTCTATAAAGTCGTTGAAAATACGCTGAATATTTATAGCCTTTTTAACAAAAAGTTTTATATAGGTCAAAGTGAATACGATGATCCCTGCTATCAATGATAGGATCGTTATTTTCCAGTTATTAGAGAAGGCTAGAACTCCAAAAGCTGTTATTAAAACTAAAGTAACTTTTTTATATTTTATAGTTTCTTCATGCTTTATGAGTTCACAGGCTAAAACAGGTGTAACTGTAATAGATATTATAAAAGATAAACTCATAGCAATGACTGCTGTAAGAGGTATTTCTCTAATAATACTCCCTATATCCCCTTTCATAATTGCAAGAGGTATTAAAGCACATACAGTTGTAACAGTCGATGAAAAAATAGCCGGTGCAACCCTTGATGTAGACTTAATAACAATCTCTTTCATAGAAAGATTCTGGCTATGTTTTTTCTCTTCATCAATCATTTCTATTACAACTATTGCATTATCAACAAGCATACCTAATGCTATAATCAGCCCCATAATACTAAAAATATTGAGGGTAACATTAAATAGTTTAAAAAGTAAAAATGATAAAATAAGAGTAACAGGAATAACTGCCGAAGCTATAAACGCTTCCTTAATTCCTATAAAGAAAAAAAGTACAACTACAACAGATAAAAGTCCTCCTAGCGCATTGTTTACAACATCTCTTATACTTTTAGAAATATAGATTGAAACATCCATAGAAGTGTCAATTTTTATACCGTACTCGTTGGTATTGTTATATTCCTTAACAACATCTTTAATTTTATTATTTATGGAAATAGTGTCAGCAGTTTTTTGTTTATAAACAGATAGTAAAAGTGTAGGAACACTTTCGCCATCCACCATTTTATACGCCGAACTATGCAGTTTTTTAACAAAACTAACATCACAAACATCTCTTAGATAAATCGCTTTACTATCCACTTTTGCTAAGATTATATTTTCTATTTCTTCTAGAGAGCTAATCTCACTTTTAATTTGAAACTCATACTTATTTCCCTTAACATCTTCATTTCCAAGTGGTAGACTTTGGTTTTGACCTTTAATCTTTTCAATTATTGCGTATTCGCTAAGTCCTAATCTATCAAGACTTTCTATATTTGGTGTAACTTCAATTCTAGGTTTATCAAGTCCACTGACTTCAACCTTTGTTACACCTGAAATCGCTTTGAGTTTTCTTTTCAAGGTATCAATAATTTCTGCTTTATCTTTGTAGGGCAACCTATTATCCATTTCTAGCATAATAATAGGTGACTTCGAGATATCGTATTCTTCAACAACAGGAGCCTCTGCTTTTTTGGGTAGTTCAGACTTCATATTACTTACTTTTGTCTGCACTATCCTAATTTTATCGTCTATTTTTGCACCCTCTGAAAATTTCAAAATAATTAAACTCTCTCCCCCGCTAGAAGTTGATGTCATAAGCTCTACATCTGACAAGTCCTTTAACTCTTCTTCGAGTTTATTTGTTATTAGTTCTTCCATGTCTCTTGATGTAGCCCCAGTCATATAAGTATACACACCTACATAGGGAAACTTTGCATCTGGTAAAAGGGATTTTGTTATATCCTTATAAGTTAGTGTGGAAACAACCATAATGATAATGATAAATAAGTAAAGTGCTTTTCTTTTTAATATAGATGTTTTTATAATTTTTTCAAAAAAATTCATTTTCTTATTCTCCATTCCTTTAAGCTAAAAAATTAAAACAACTGAAAGTGAAAAAAAATAGACTTTGGCGGTGCATCCTTTTTTTATTCCTTGGAAAAGACTTTTTAGACATACTTTTATTATCATAACTTTCATATGAAAATCTCTTCTTTTTTAAATTATAAACCTTAGAGTTGTTCTAAGGTCAATACCATATTTCAATAAATTTGAACATAAAAAAAAGCCTCTAATCAGAGGCTTTTCAGTCTTATTTGCACTTCATAAAGTTGTTTTTCTTCCCTAGTATAATACAAATTTTCTATATTCTTTTCTTGAACAATAATTTCCCCACAGGTATTTAGCTTTTCTTTTTCTATATAATAAAGATATTTCTCTATTTCTTTCTCTATTTCTTTATCACTACCAGCAAAAAATACATAGCAAAGGTAATTTCCTTCATCAAATGTTACACCCTTTACACCCCTCGGCTTTTTCTTGCATGGAATACAGTAAGAAATACTATTCATATTTATGATATAATACAAATCAATTTTGTATAAACCATCTTCTTTAATATTATATTTATTAATAAACTCATATATCTCTCTTTCAGAAATATTTTCTTCATAGGAACAGTTCTTTACTATTATAACTTTTCTCTTTTTGATATGTTTAGTATAAAAACCAACCTTGATTTTATCGAAATCGCCTATTATATTATCAACTTCTTTTTTTATACTTTTAAGTCTTTTAATTTCTTTTTCTAAATTATCACTTGACTTAATCATTATATCCTTATAGACTGATGTATCAAAATCGTCAAATAATTTCCCTATTTCTTTAATTGGTATATTACTATCTCTCAAAAGCATAATTGTACTTAAAGTATATATATCCTCAAAACTAAAAAGTCTATACCCTTTTTCAGTCTTTTCTGGCTCTTCTAATAAGCCTTCTTTTTCATAATATCTTATATTATGTGTTGTAGTTCCTAACAGTTTTGCTACTTCGCCTATACTTAAATATTTTTTCATATTTTACCTACTATACTTTTTTATCTACATTATATGTTTTTCAAACTTAATATTCAAGGTATCCCATAAGAAAAACCCTATCTACTAAAAGATAGAGTTCTCTATAATCCTATTTCTTATTTGTACTATTTCTAACAATCAATTCTGTTGGTAATACCATATTTACTGCAGTATTGTTATCACCAAGCCCTGCAAATACACACTCAGCTGTCACAGTATCATAATCAAATTTAGGATGACTTCTGGTCGAAAGAGACGGTTGTACATAAGATTCCAGTTGAATATCATCAAATCCTTTAATCGTAATATCCTTAGGAGCATCAATATTGAGTTCTTTCAGTGCTTTGAAAGCGCCAATTGCCATCTCATCATTTAAGCAAAATACTGCATCAGGTTTTACAACTTTCAACATCTGCTCAAATATTTCATTGCTCGTTTTAATAATAAAATAAGCCAATTCAGGAAAGGATACATTCCAGTACATTGGCTTATTATGTCTATGCAAGTTTTTTATCTTCTTGGTCTAAATTATTGCGATCATAAGATAAGCAAAGATCACTCATGGTATGCTTATCCCTTACCAAGTTAGCTTGGATATTAAAAACATCTCTTAATACATCCTGCTTCATAATCATCGCTGGAGTGCCTTGAGCCATAACTTGCCCATCTTTCATAGCTACAATCTTATGACTAAAACGAGAAGCATGATTAATATCATGTAACACCATCAAAATCGTAGTCCCATATTCTTCATTTAGTTGTTGGAGTAGAAGTAGGACATCCAGTTGATAAGACATATCCATATAGGTTGTTGGTTCATCAAGAAGTATAATGTCAGTCTTCTGAGCTAGTGCCATTGCAATCCAAACACGTTGACGTTGTCCACCAGATAATCGATTAACAACTCTTTTTCTTAAATGCTTAATATCAGTTACATCAAGGGCCCATTCCACCACATCATTATTAGGATCCTTTTTACCAAATAGCTTTTTTTCATGGGGGAAACGACCATAGGATGCCAGTTCTTCTACAGTTAATCCTTCAGGTGATATTGGACTTTGAGGAAGTATTGCCATCTTCTTGGCTAGTTCCCTTGATGATATGCTACTCAATTCTTCACCATTTACTGAGATGCTACCAGCCTTTGGCTTTAAAATTCTCCCTATGGCCTTCAATAAGGTAGACTTACCACAACCATTGGGTCCAATGATTGTAGTAACTTTTCCTAAAGGAATATCTACAGTAAGGTCTTCTATTACTGTCTTGGAGCCGTAGTTTACTTTAAGTCCTTGTATATTCATACAATCATTCATACCATCATTCTTCCTTTCTAAGTCTTATCAGAAGATATATAAAATAAGGAGCGCCAATAACGGAAACAACAATTCCAGCTGGTATCTCTGCAGGCTCTATTAGTTTACGTCCAATAGTATCTGCTAGTAGAACCAGCACAGCACCTAGAAGAGCTGATGTAGGTAGTAAAATCCGATATCGCTCACCAACAAGTTTTCTAGCTATATGAGGAGCTATTAGCCCTACAAAATTCATTGTCCCACTGACAGCCACGGAAGAAGCAGCTAATGCTATGGCTGTAAAAAGCAACTTCCCTTTTTCTTTGGACACATTTAGCCCTAAACCTGTAGCTAGGGTGTTTCCAAGGGCAAGGATATCCATGGTAGATGCTTTTTTCATCATATATAATCCACCAATTATAATCCATGGCATTAATGCACTGATAAACTCCCAATTGGCGTTCCATATGCTACCGGACTGCCAACGCACAAGGAAATCCATCTGACTTTCATTTAGAGTAATAACAAGTATGGTCATAATGGCATTGACCCCAGCCTGAATAGCAATACCATAAAACACCATCTTCATAGGATTAATTCCCATAGTATCTTCATAGGCTAACAGGTAGATTAATATTCCAACTACCGCTGCACCTAAAAGAGATAAAAATGGTAGAGCTAAAATAGATGACATTTTTAAAGTACCACCTATAACGATAAAACCAATGACTACCAAACCCGCTCCACTATTAATTCCTAGCAAGCCTGGAGCCGCCAAGGGATTTTTTACAATGCCTTGTATTACTGCACCAGATACAGCAAGCCCTGCTCCAACTAATATAGCAATGATGATTCGAGGTAAACGAAAGTCTATTATGATTTTACCAAAGTCCCCTACTTCCATACCCAATAACGCTTTCACTACCGATACTAATGGAATGTCTTTGTACCCTACATTAACACTTATTACTATCAAGCCAAATAATGTTATAAGTAGTAACAAAATAATACTGCTATGTTTTCTTTGTAAAACTTGATCCATTAAAATGCCCCCTTCCCTCTACGTGCAATATAAATGAAGGATGGTACACCTATAATAGCGATCAATGCACTTATAGGTAACTCTCCAGGAGCATTTAAAGTCTTACCACCAATATCTGCAAGTACAACTAGAATGGCACCTGCCACAATGCTTGTAGGAATGATTAACCTATAATCAGGACCTACTATATGACGGCAGAAATGCGGTATTAGTAGACCTACAAAAGATATTAGTCCCGCCAAGGCAACTGATATCCCTGTTAGAATAACTACAGTAAAAATACCTACTGCTTTTAGAAGACCAGTATTTATTCCCAGTCCCAAAGCTATTTCTTCCCCCATATTTATAATAGAAAGATGCTTACTTATAATAATAGCGATGAATGTTGCAATACATACCACAGGTAAAGCAATCTTGAGTTGCCCCCATGTAGCACCTGTTACACTACCTATATTCCAAAAAGTTATTCCTTGAGACATATTCATAATTAGACCAATTCCTTGACTTACAGCTGTCAAAAAGGTACTTACAGCAGCACCAGCAAGTACAAGTTTCATTGGCTTATTACCTCCAGGTACCAAGTAGCTGATACCGTAAACCATCCCTGCTCCTAGTGTAGTCCCCAAAAAAGTTATTCCCACCATAGCACTGTAGGAGAGATTACCCATGAAGGCAAAGGCCATCGCTGTAGCAAATCGCGCTCCAGCACTTAACCCCATCAGACCTGAATCTGCTAGAGGATTTCGAGTTAACCCCTGCATAATAGCACCAGATACCGCAAGGGCTATCCCTACAACGCATGCCGTGATAACTCTAGGTAACCTTAAATCCCTTATCAATATATGCCGCGTATTACTTGGTTCAAACTTAACAAAGGATTGAATGATTTCATGTATTGATATATCAGCGTTGCCTAAGGTAATTGACAAAATTATAAGTCCAAAGAGAATTAATGCTCCAGTTATAATTGCTATATATGCTATTTGCTTACGACTTTTCTCCATCAAATTTTCCCTTCTACTTAGTTTATATAACAGAACCCCTTAGCCTAAGATAGGATAAGGAGTCTATTAAGGTTATTGTCTATTAAGTACCTCTAACATACGCTCTATCGTATATACCGTTGCCATTGGACTACCTGCATGTCCAGGACCATCTATAATAAACACATTTCCATTCTTAACAGCCTTTAATGATTGCCATACACTATTCTTTGATACTTCTTCAAAAATAGCTTCCTTTCCCTTAAACACGTTCACAAATAGATAATCAGGATTCATCTCTACCAGTGCCTCCATTGAAACGCTAGTATGTCGATTTGCTTCTGGGAATCCTTCTGGTACATTAAGACCCAATCCTATTGTATCATCATAAAAATCTGGTCTATAGGAACAATAGAATTTATCCACATCCATCATGGACATTAACATAACCGTTTTGTCCTCATAACTTTCTTTCAATTCCTCACGAGCACTGAGTATATCCTCTTCAACTTCCTTTATAACCTGCTTTGCTTTTTCTTCTTTACCGACAAGCTTACCTACCTCAAGTAAACTTAAACGCCAATCCAATAAGGTTTTTGGTCCAAATACTGCTACTGGAGCCACCTTCTCTAAGTTCAGAACATCAACATTACTCACATCTCTTACTTGCTTCAAAATAATATCTGGCTTGAGCTCCATTAGTAATTCTAAGTTCATCTCATTACCACTACCAATATCGGTAACTTGGGATAAATCTACGCCCTCAAAAGGTGACCATGTTTGTTTATAGTGTTCTGCTAATCCTGCTCCTACTGGCATAACATCAAGCATTAATAAGGTTTCCCATAATGGTAGATATGTAGCAACTATCCGCTGTGGAGCAGCATCTAAAACAATTTCTCTATCAGCTGCATCTGTGTAAATATGTTGTTCAGATTTCTCTTCCATTGTTGTATCCATAGTATCTGTTATTTGAGATGTTTCTTTTGTATCTTCTTTTGGGTTTTGTCCATCAACTTCTTCCTTTTGTGCACACCCAACTAACATAGTAAACAGCATTGACAAGGTCAATAACACTGTAATCAGCTTCTTCATGTCTTTTCCTCCTACAGACTATAATGCATTAGATAATGATATTCATTATCAATTTCTAGTATACTATACCATAGAATTTTAAGCGCTCATATAGATTTTTCCTTAATCGACATGGACTTTTCCCAAATATATTTTATGATCCGTGGGACTCATCCCTATGTATTTCTTGAAAATTCAGCTAAAGTATAGAGTGCTCATGATAACCAACTAAGTCTGCAATATCACCTATGGAGAAATCTGTTTCGTGCATTAAATCCACCGCTCTTTTCATGTGTTCTAGCCTGTAACCTGCTCCTTATTTCATAAAAAAGAACTGTCTCACTCTAGATTTTTAATCTATTGTGAGACAGTACCCTTTCTGCGAACTATATATTAATCATTAGCTTATATTTTAATAGTTAATCTATATCACGTACTAAACGAACATAGTTATCTATACGTATAGCATCTTCTGGCGTCATCATAGCTCCACCACCTTGTTCCATATCACCTTCTGGTGCTCCATCTGGCGGAGTCATCCCTCTTTCTGGTGCCCCATCTGGTGGAGTCATGCCTCCTTCTTCTCTTCCCATATCTGCTTGCCCTTGACCGTCTGAACCTGATATATGATAGCCATAATCAACATACTCTACCTCATCCATTGTAGCTAAATCACCGCTCTTGTAGTCACTACGCTGAGCACCTGCACCATGAAGATCTGTCCAGCTTTCACCCATGTAGCCCATGGCTCTACCAAAGCATATATATACACCCTTTGTGCCATCATTATTAGTACTGGCATGTGTAGTGCCGGTCCAGTACCAAGGATAATCTACATCGCCATTTTCATTTGTAATTTCAGTAATGCTAAAGATAGGATCAATGGCTGGTGATCCAGTATCAGGAGCTTTTGAGTAATCTAATATACTCTGCATCTCTTTTGCGTTTGGAAGACGCCAATCACTATAACCTAAGTAGTTATTTGCATTGGCTTCTTCAGCCCAAGCAAGCGCTTCTTCCCAATTCATTCCTTCTCCACTATCGTCTTGGGTCCACATTAAACCTGTAGCGTTATCGCTTATTGTTCCATCATTATTGTCTACAAAATCGTTAGTACCATACTCCACATTTCCTCTAACAAACAATACATAATTTACATGTTCTCTCATAGGACTATTTGTTGGATAACACTTGATACGGCCATCAACTAGATTGAGTCCAAAGGTCCCTTCAAGTCCTCCAAATACGGTTCCACCATATGCATTACTGGACCAAACCTGCCCATCTATATGCCTCTCTCCAGCATCGGTATCTCCGAAACCATTCTCAAAGTAATCCGTATGAATAAATGGTATTGCTGTTGACTCCTCAGTTTGAGGACCTGGCGGATCCACTCCTTCAAAACTCATTAGCGAATATAACTGTTTCATACTTGGCACACGCCAGTCATTATATCCACCATAATTTTGCTCATTCATCGTATCCACATAAGCTAAGGCCTCGCTGTAGGTTAATTTATCATCTACATTAGCCTCACCATCTTTATTGATGTCTACACTCTGTGTCCAAGTTAAACCTGTTCCATTATCATATACTATACTAGTGTAATCAAACTGGTTTCCTTGGTACTGAGCATCCTGACCATAAAAGGGTTCTCCCTCTAAAGGCTCATCAATTTCTGTGGTATCATCATAGAAAATAACCTGTCCCGTATCAACAATAGCGTAGGGCAATGTCTGAGATCCCATTTCTTCTTGTGAGTTTTCATAGTTTTCAGTATCTGCATTTACGTTGTAGAGGCTACTACAAGCTGTCATTGTTAATATTAAGCTTGTAATAAGAATAGTCTTACCGATTTTTTTCATCTTTTTTTCTCCTTCCTTTTAATAAATTAGCTCTATAAATTATTCTAAAATAAGTGAAGCCATTACTAAGCAGCTCTCACCTTTACATGCATCCCTTAAAACAATCAGCAAACCTCCTTTGTTATTTATTATTTGATTATATTTTAATCCAATCTGCTGAAACGAAACTTAAAGATCGATTTCAGGTTCATTTCAGGTTAATAAGTTATTATGATGCTATAATATAAAGGTATAAGGAAATGAAATTGAAAAGAGAGGGATTAGATGAGACTTTTAGTTGTTGAAGATGATATCAAATTATCAGAGGCATTGGTTCATATTCTGGAAGAAAATAATTATAAAATAGATGCAGTGTTCAACGGTATGGATGGACTATACTATGCATCTAACTATGATTATGATGCCTTGATTCTTGATGTTATGTTACCTAAGATGAGTGGCTATGATGTGATCAGGATGCTTCGAAAACAAAACATCTCAACACCGACGATTATGCTAACTGCAAAAAGCCAGATTGATGATCGTGTTGCAGGTCTTGACGCTGGAGCTGATGACTATATGTTAAAACCATTTGCGCCTAAAGAGCTGCTTGCTCGATTAAGAGCATTGCTTAGAAGAAAAGGTGAAGTGGTTTTGGATCACTTAAAATTTGCCGATATAACTCTTGATATCAACTCCTATGTTATAACGTGCAGTACAAAATCCACAAATCTCAACAACAAAGAATTTCAAATACTTAGTATCCTCATTCAAAACAACTCCAGTATTGTTTCTAAAAATATCCTCATCCAAAAGGTTTGGGGAGATGATTCCAATACTACTGATAACAACGTTGAAGCTTATATTTCTTTTTTGAGAAAGAAACTCTTTTATATTGGATCAAAAGTTACTATTAAATCAGTTCGAATGGTTGGCTATAGGTTGGAGGAAGAATAAATGATTAAATCCTTAAGAATACGCTTTATTGCAATATCCATGTCCATGATCAGTGTTGTCTTGCTTGTGACATTTACAGTACTTATTCTTATTTCAGCCCGTAATTTTAAAGAAGAGAGTTTAATAGCATTGGATACTCATTACGAAGCCCAATTCAACACCTCTAGGAATGTAAATTCTGAACCTCAAAAACCAGATGGATTTGTGGTAGAAAAACCACTAGGCGATACCATGCCTTTTTATACCTTTTTCATTGTCATAAATGATGATGAAAGTATTCAGGTCATGTTCGACCGTAACAAGCAAGTAACAGATGAGATGGCCTTATTCATTGTGGAGAGTATACGGGATGATGATAAAAACCAAGGCAGAATAGAGAGCTTAAATCTAAGATTTAAGGTTTATGACAACAAAACCTTTGGACTCATAAACGATACCTTTGCAAGTCAATTTATAGAAGATCAAATCACAAGCTACAGCCTCATTTTTGCATGTTCCTTTGTTGTATTCTTCTTAATCGTCATAATCCTTTCAAAGCTCGTTACTAAACCCATAGAAGAAGCATGGCGAAAACAGCAACAATTCTTATCCAACGCTTCACATGAACTTAAAACGCCGCTTACTGTCATCCTTGCAAACACCTCCATTTTGTTTTCTGCACTAAAAAGGTCAGATGACGTGGATTTAAAATGGATCAAAAACATCGATGCTGAAGCACATCATATAAAAAAACTTGTAGAAGATTTATTGTTTTTAGCCCGTGTAGAAGCATCTCAAAGCAAAACGCTCTTACAAACTATTGATATAAGCGATCTGGTTTTACAAAGCACATTACCTTTCGAACCACTCTTTTTTGATTGTGGATATAAACTTGTCCCACAAATTGAGGACGATCTATCAATCATGGGTAATCCAAGTCAGATAAAGCAACTTATCGGAATTTTACTCGATAATGCCTTGAAATACTCTTCTGCTGATTCTGAAATTACCCTCCAATTAAAACGAGGAAACAAGCATGCCGTTTTATCCGTAAAAAACATGTGTGATCCCATTGACCGGAAAGATCTCAATCATCTTTTTGATCGATTTTATATGGTCGA
>MDTG01096264.1_pt1 | contig 18658 bp, 17 predicted proteins | sample 811421 | NCBI WGS metagenome assembly MDTG01 (sample SAMN05326645, study PRJNA326480) | marine metagenome | isolation source: seawater | place: Pacific Ocean: South East | collected 2011
CCACTCGCAAGAAGGCCACCAAGAAGAAGGCCACTCGCAAGAAGGCCAAGAAGAAGGCCACCCGCAAGAAGGCCACCAAGAAGAAGGCCACTCGCAAGAAGGCCACCAGGAAGAAGGCCGCTCGCCGCCGCAGGTGATCGCTTCTTCAGGTACGACTGAGCACAGGGGCCGCCAGATCTGGCGGCCCCTGTCTCGTTTGCGGTACTCGGTTCGTGGTTGATCTCGTGGTGCGGGTCGCCGTCAGGCGGCCTCGTCGAGATCCTCCCGGGCGGGTCGATCGACACCACTCGGGGCGTCCGGCCGCTCGACCCAGTCCTGGGCCCTTGGACCAAGCTCGAGTTCACTGGACATGGTCTTTCGATAGCCGAGCTTTCTCACGATCTCGAGCACGTCGGACCATGCGGGGAAGGTCTTCCCGTTGACCTGCTTGAAGGCATCGACCGCCATGAGAAAGAGGAACTGCTCTCCGGTCATCTCCCCTTCCTCGGCCGACTTCACGAAGTCGGTGAGTCGTCTTCCGGGTCCCCGACGACGCTCGAGGTTGGTCGGATTGCCGGTCAGGATCCGGCGCTCGACCCCGACCCTGCGGTCGACCACGTTCCCACCATTGTCCCACGTCCTGCCGGTTTGATCATTCGTCGAGCTCATGCGTCATGCACTCCGGGGTTGCCAGGTGGAGGTTCGTGCGACGTGACCGATTGGAAAGTCCGGTACACTTAGGGTCGCCCGTCAGAGGGGATCCTCGGCTCGATTCGGCCATGACTGAAGCACGAAACGCACAGCAACAAGATTTTCGCCCCCTTCCCGGGTTGCTCGGGTGGCTGGTTCCGGGCCTGGGGCACGTGGTTATCGGCGAGAGGCTTCGTGGCGCGCTGGTCTTCGGCGGGATTCTCTACCTGTGGATGTGCGGGGTGTTCATCGGGGGAATCGACTCCGTTGACCGCCGTGAGGATCCGCTGTGGTTCGCGGCCCAGGTGTGCAGCGGCCCGATCGCGCTGGGGGTCGACGGACTCAACCGCGCCCTGCTGAAGACGGGGCAGGTCGGGGAACTCCTGGAGTCACCGCCGGTGAGCAGGAACTCGGGGGGGCAGAAGGTGAGTTCGTTCAAGGGCATCGCCCACGTGAACGAGTACGGGATCCTCTTCACCGGTCTGGCGGGACTCATGAACCTGATCGCGATCATCGATGCGAGCACGCGAGGACCCGCGGATCGCCGGAGAAGCGGGTCGTGATGAGCACACTGGTCGCATGGGTTCCCTTTCTGCAGCCGATGCCGTCACCGGGCCCGTGGTGGCCGCTGTTCCTCCTCCCGCTCTCGCTGGGCATCGCCATGGTCTACAAGGCGGTGCGGACCGGCGACCTGCGAAGGTATCCGCGGGAGGTCATCGTCATGACCACGCAGATCGTGGGCGCGATGGTCGGACTGGCGATCGTGCTCGCGCTGATCGTCCAGGTGCTCATCCCGCTGCTGACCGCCGATTGATCGATGGCTCCTCGGGCCACCCTCACTGGGGACGACGGATGCCCGATCCGGGCTTCTGGCCCTTCTTGACCGCACGACGCTTCGAGAGACGACGCGTGGCCTTTCCCCGTGCTCCGAACTTCGGTTCGGACTTCGAATTGCTCGACTTCTTCGAACCGCGACGGGCCTTCGTCGGCCCGTTTCGAGCCCCCGTGGCGACTTCTGAGCCGCCGTCGCGGGACGCTTCTCGCGCATCGCCCCGCTTCGCTCGTGGCATGGCTCGTGATTGCTTTCGTTCGGCCTGGCGAAGGGCCTTCTCCCCGTCGCGGGTACGAGCCAGTCGATCAAGGTCCACCGGACGCATCCAGGACTGGTAGTCGGGAGGATCCATGACCTCCACCCGGGTCCCGGACACCGATCGGAAGCGTTTCCAGTACCCCTCCTCCTGGGGAGTCACGAGACTGAAGGCCTCGCCCGCCCCCCCACCGTGGCCGGCTCGCCCGACCCGATGGACGTATTCCTCGGTGGTGACCGGGAGGTCGTAGTTGATCACGGTCCGGATCGCGGGGATGTGCAGCCCACGCGCCGCCACGTCGGTGGCCACCAGCACCGCGAGTTCCCCGGAGGTGAAGCGCTCGATCGCGCTCTGGCGCTGGGCCTGGGAACGGTTGCCGTGGACCAGACCCACCGAGAGGTCGTTCCTCCTGAGGGCGGTCGCGACCCAGCCCGCACGCCGGCGGGTCCGGGCGAAGACGATCACCCCCCGCCGCTGCTGGCCCTTGATCAGCTCGAGCACCACCGGGACCTTGACCAGGTCGGGCAGGTGCAGCGCGTACTGGCCGACGTGCGAGACCACGGTGTTGGCTCCGATCTCGGCCCGGAACGGAACCCTCAGGAAGTCCGAGGCCAGACTCGAGATGGGATCGGGCATGGTGGCGGAGAAGAACATCATCTGCCGTTCGTCGGGGATCCGGTCGAGGATGAAACGGACCTGGGGGAGGAACCCCATGTCCAGCATCCGGTCCGCCTCGTCGACGACCACCTGGCGCACATGGGCCAGGGACAGGGCACCACAATCGATCAGTTCACGAAGCCGTCCCGGGGTCCCGACCACCAGGTCGACCCCGGATTCGATGGCTTCGCGTTGGGGTCGGAGTGCGGACTTCCCGTAGACCGCCTTGGACCGCAGCACGGACCCCTTGAAGAGGGTCCTCGCCTCCTCCGCCACCTGCTGGGCGAGTTCCCGGACCGGGCACAACACCAGTGCGCGAAGGCGCTTCGCCGGGTCGACCGGACGCCCCTTGACCCGGGGTGGCGGGTGGTCCAGGAGTCGCTGGGCGAGGGGAATGGTGTAGGCGAGGGTCTTCCCGGTTCCCGTGGGGGCCAGTCCGACGAGGTCCCGCTCGTCGAGGCCGGCGGGGAGGGTGGCCACCTGGATGGGCGTCGGGGACCGGATGCCCATTCGATCTAAGCCGTTTATTACCAACGGATTCAGTGAAAACTCGTCAAACGCGGGTTGGGACATGCGTATCACTATAGGAGGCGCCTTCGGGTCCAGCCATCCCGGCTGGGCGACTGAAAGACCTGGATCCCGCCCGGGTTGTCGGGCTGGAGCCCTGAGCGTTCAGGGACCTTGGGTGGAGGTTTCCCCCAAACGAGTTCGGGCAGCAGGTCAAGAAGGGGCTGTGCCATGTCGATCAAGGGAGTGAACGGCCCTGAAGGGGCCATGCCGGTCTGGCGAGGGTTCGTGGACCGGGAGCAGTCAATGAGTCAGAACCAACTCCATCCTGGATCCTCGTCGGGCGCGGAAGCGCTCCGGGCGGTCCTCTCGTTCGAATCCGAGCCCTGGGCCCCGGGTACCGGGGAGCAGGATCCCTGGATGGAGGCCCTGGACCCCGGGGTCGGCCTGTCCGCCTACCACCGACTGACGATGGCGCCGTTCAGGTTGTCCGACCTCGTGTCGGTCTGGCACTTCGCCTCCAGGTGGAACCAGGGTGTCAACATCATCCTCGACTGCGAGGTGAGCCATGCGAGGGTGGAGGACGCGATGAGCGTCCTGCGCACGCTGCATCACCGAACGGTGGACCTGGTGGGCACCGACAACGCCAACGGACTGCTGGTGCTCGACGACGACGCGCTCGCGCTGTACGCGGCGAGCTTCGAGGTCGAGCAGCTCCAGATGGTGCGCGTGGACGGACCGATCGACCGGGGTGACGTCCTGGCCATGCTGGGCAAGTCGACCAGCGGCGAATCGGTCATGGACGCCGAGCTCCGTGCGTCGGCAAGCATCGAGTTCCGCAGGGACGGCCCGAGCATCGTGGAGAGCCGGTGCATCGACATGGTGGCGGCGGCGGTCGGTACCGGCCTGGCCTGCTACGTCTCGGAGGTCCTCGGGACTCCCCGGGGAGACGTGCCACGGCCGCCCCTCAGCGAGGTGATGCAGCTGCTCGGTCGAAGCGGATCGGTGCTGGTTCGACCCGAGGAGGTCAGGTCGGATTCGGGAGTGATCGATGTCGGGATCTGCACCTCCGCCGATCGGGAGGGGATGGTGGTGGATACCAGCCTGAGCTTCTCGCCCCCCGACGGGACCTGGCGATCGGGCGAGGCCGCCTGAGACGGGCGTGCGCGGTGCGGGTCGAGGAACCCTCCATCCGCCGACTGTGACCGGGGCCTTCAGACGGTACCCTGCGTCGATGATCGGAAGGCTCGGACTCCTCCTCAGCAGGACCATCGGACGTTTCACGCCCGACCCCTTCGTGCTCGCGCTGGGACTGACGATCCTGACCGCGGTGCTCGCGCTGGTCTTCGGGTTCCGGGAACGCGGGCCGGACGAGGCCGCGCCCGTGGTCCAGCTGTTCGACGCGTGGTGGAACGACCGAGGCATCTGGAAGTTCCTGCTGTTCGGCATGCAGATGTGCCTGATCCTGGTGACCGGATTCGCGCTGGCGACCAGCCGCCCGGTCCGGCGGATCATCGATCGACTGGCCGCCGTGCCCCGGGGGACCGGATCCGCTGCGGCGCTGGTCGCCCTCATCGCCATGCTGGTGGGCCTGGTCAACTGGGGGCTGGGATTGATCGTGGGTGCCCTCCTGGCACATGCCTGCGCCGGGAGCCTCTCGCGAAGGGGGATTCGCGTGCACTACCCGCTGATCTGCGCGGCGGGATACATGGCCATGCTGGTCTGGCATGGAGGCTTCTCGGGATCCGCACCCCTGACGATGACCACCGCGGGTGGCATCTCCAGCGTGATGCCTCCGGAGGTCGTGGCACAACTCGGGGTCGAGGCGGTACCGCTGGGCAGGACGATCCTCTCGGGGTTGAACCTCATGACCACCGCCGGGTTGCTGGTGCTGGTGCCCCTGACGCTGTACGTGCTGGCGCCACGCGAGGGCTCGGAGGTGAGGACCGCCGGGGACCTCGGCGTCGAGTTCGCCGAGGAACGACCGCGGATGCGGACCGAGGGGGACACGGTGGTGGCGAGGATCCTGAACTGCGTGGTGGGGCTGGCCCTGGTCCTGGGCACGGTCCTGTACCTGGCCAGTTCGGACGGCGGATTCGGGCGTATCGGCCTGAACCAGATCAACGCGACCATGCTCGGCCTGGGCATGCTCTTCCACGGTTCGCCCCGGGCGTACATGCACGCGATCGAGGAGGCGGCTCGGGGATGCGCGGGAATCATCGTGCAGTTCCCCCTGTACGCGGGGATCATGATCATGATGAGCGTGTCCGGACTGGCGGGGATGATCGCGGCATTCGCGGTCGAGGCTTCGAACCAGACCACCCTCCCGCTGTTCACCTTCCTTAGTGCGGGGGTGGTGAACTTCTTCGTCCCCTCGGGGGGGGGCCAGTGGGGCGTGCAGGGACCGATCGCGCTCGAGGCGGGCATGGCCGCCGGGATCCCCCCCAGCACCATGATCATGTCCGTGGCGTACGGGGACGAACTGACCAACATGCTCCAGCCGTTCTGGGCGCTCCCACTGCTGGCGATCACCAGGATCCGGGCACGGGAGATCGTGGGCTACACCGCGATCGTGATGCTGGTGGCGGGCGCGTGGATGGCCTTCAGCCTGCTGTTCGGGTGATCCCACGGCCGAATGTGGGAAAAGACGTGAAAACGCCGATGCAATCCCAATACCATGGGCGGACGAACCGTCCTCCCACCGAACCGGAGCCCTCCAACGATGACACACGACGCCAAGACCTCGCGGACCTTCATCCTCACCATGGCCCTCACGGGCGGACTCGCCCTGGCGGGAGGCTGCACGACGCCGGATCGCGTGACCGACGCCACGACCGCCGGCGATGAACCGGCAACCGCGATGGCCGCGATACGGGGTTCCGAGTCGGCCATGCCTCAGGACGATGGCGAACGGCGTGCCGGTCGGATGATGGAACAGCGGATGCAGGAGTTCGAGCAGCGGATCCGGGCGGACTTCGACCGTCGGGAGCAGCAGCTGGTGCAACGGTTCAACGACGAACTCAACCAGAGGACCCAGTTCCTCTCGGAAACCTTCCAGCGCGGGCTCATGGAGCACGCCCAGCACCGCGACCACATGTTCGCGCAACTCTCGGGTCGCATCGACGAGGTGCACCACCGGTTTGAGGAGGTGCATCACCGATTCGAGGAGGTGCACCATCGCTTCGAGGAATCCCACCGCGGGTTCGAGGTGGCGTTCGAGGAGATGGCCCGGATGTCAGAGGAGCGCGGGCATGAGTTCGGTTCGATGCTCGAGGGGATGGGCGAGGACGTCGGACGGGCCCTCGAGGAGCAGGCCGAGGGCATGCAGCGGGCGATGGAGGAGGTGGGCGGTGCGATCGAGGAGTGCTTCACGCGGATGGAGGAGGGGCACGAGATGATCCACGAGCTGCGCGAGCGCCTCGGGCACCTCGAGATGTTCATGGAGGAGCTCGCCTTCGAGGACCACGAGGCGGGCCATGACGAGGAATTCGGGCAGTTCGAGGAGGACGACTTCGAGGAGCGGGAGTTCGACATCGAGATGTCCTTCAGCATGGAAGACGAGGAGATGGATCCCGAGGACGTGTGGAAGGCCGCGGAGCTGGCGATGGAACAGTTCGAGATGCAGGCCAAGGAACAGGGCATGCCCGCGGAAATGCGCGAGCGCGTCAGGCGGATGATCCTCGAGCGCATGGACGAGGCCTTCGACGAAGCGGCGCCCAAGGCACCCGGCAGGGACCGTGCGAAGCGGAACCGGAAGAGGAATCGCGCGTCGGAGGGCTGAGCCCCTCGACCTGAACGGGGCGGACCGGCGGGACGACCCGCTTCCCGGTTGCCGGGCGGGTCTCGGGCGCCCGGCGGTCACGTCGGTTTCTCGGGTTTGGACGGAAGATGGTTCGTCGACGGGCGGATCCGGCAGGCGGCTTCCCGTACAGTGCAGTTCCAACGACGAGCCCCATGTCCATCCGCATCAAGACAATCATCGGAATCGTGCTGATACAGGTCGCTGCGCTGGGGATCGTGGTGTGGGCGAACATCGACCTTCTCAGCAAGTCCAATGCGGAGCTGTTCGACGATCAGGCGAACGCCGTGGCCGCGCTGGCGGCCCAGCGCGCCTGGACCGCCTCCAGGATGTCCCGGGAGGACTTCGACGAGGAAGTGGTCAGGATGCAGGAGGCGGATCCCCGGCTCCGGTGGATCCGGGTGGTCCCCCCGGGCGGGGACGTGCCGGAGTCCACCCGCGACGTGCTGGTCCGGACCGTGCTGATCAAGGGCGCCGAGGACGACCCGGAGGGCGATCGGATCGCGGTGGCGCTGGATCGGACCAGCCTGAACCTCGCGGTGGACAACGCGCTGTTCCGATCGATCGGGATCGCGATCCTGGAGATCATCGCCTCCATCGCGTTCTCGCTCTGGCTCGCCAACTGGTTGCTGGGTCGGCTGACCACCCTCCAGGTCGCCTCGAGGACCATCGCCGAGGGGGATTTCACGGGCCGGGTGCCGGTGGAGGGTGCGGACGAGATCGCGGACACCGCGGTGGCGTTCAACACCATGGCCAAGAAGCTGGCGGGGCTGGTCGACACCGTCCGCCGGGAGACCGCTCGCCGGGAGGTCATGGAGGGTGAACTGCGGGTGGCGCGACAGATCCAGGACTCGCTGCAGCCGGACGCCTGTCCGTTCTTCGAGGGGCACCCCCGGATCGAGATCGAGGCGGTTGAGGATCCCATCCAGGAGGTCGCCGGGGACTTCTACGACTGGTTCGCGATCGGGGACCACCACGTCGCGATCGTGATCGCGGACGTCGCCGGCAAGGGGGTCCCGGCGGGGCTGCTCGCGGCGGCGTGCCTGACGGTGGTGCGGACCCTTGCCCGGACCGGGCTGGAGCCCGCCGAGGTGCTCCTGCGGGCCAACGAGCAGTTGAGCGAACGGAATCGGGAACAGATGTTCGTGAGCCTCACCCTGCTCTACCTCGACGCGAAGACCGGCGGGATCACCGCCGCGGTGGCGGGACACCCCGCCTCGCGGATCCTGCGCTCGGACGGTTCGGTCGAGCGGGTCCTCCAGGGGACCGGACCCATCCTCGGGGTGCTCCCCGATGCGCGGTGGGACCAGGTCCAGGCCCGGATCGAGGTCGACGACCGACTGGTGCTCACCACCGACGGTCTGCTCGAGGCCCGGGACGAAGGCGGCACGATGCTCGAGGACTCGGGATTCGACTCCCTGCTGGAGGCGGTCGGATCGCTCGACGCCGGGCAGACCGCACGACGACTGGCGTGGGCGGTCAGGACCCGGGAAGGCGAGAACCCCCAGGACGACCTGACGGTGGTCGTGGTGCGTCGCGTCCCCGGGGACGACCCCGACCACCCCGACCGCCCCGACCAGGCAACCAGTGACCGACAAGGAGGTTGACATGACGAGGACCAAGATGATCGTGCTGCTGTGCTGGGGATCGATCTCCACGCCCGGACTGCTGGCCCAGTCCCCGGTGCACACCACGCGGGATTCGGAGGCCCCGCTCGAGTCCCCGGCGGACGAGGAGGGCTTCAGCTTCGTGGTCTACGGCGATCGGACGGGTGGTCCCGCGGAGGGGGTGCTGGTCCTCCAGCAGGCGGTCGAGGAGACCAACCTGCTGGATCCGGACCTGGTGATGACGGTGGGCGACCTGATCCAGGGCTACAACCAGACCGACGAGTGGATGGCGCAGATGCGGCACTACCGCCGGATCATGTCCGGGCTCGAGGCCCCCTGGTACCCGGTGGCGGGCAACCACGACGTCTACTGGCGGGGTCCGGAGCGTCCGGAGGACGAGCACGAGGGACGCTACGAACGACACTTCGGGCCCCTGTGGTACGACTTCGACCATCGGAACGCCCACTTCATCGTCCTCTACACCGACGAGGGGAACCCCGAGACCGGGGAACGGAACTTCAACAAGCCGGAATGCCAGGTGATGAGCGAGGAGCAGGTGGCGTTCCTCGACCAGGCGCTGGAACGGGCGGGGGGCGCGGACCACGTCTTCGTGTTCATGCACCACCCGAGGTGGCTGGAGGGCCGGTACGGCCACGACTGGGAGAAGGTCCATGCGAAGCTGGCCGCCGCGGGCAACGTCAGGGCCTGCTTCGCCGGACACCTCCACCACATGCGGCACGACGGGACCGTGGACGGCATCGAATACGTCACCCTCGCCACGGTCGGTGGCGGCCAGTCGTTCCACGCGCCCGATGCCGGCTGGGACCACGAGTTCCACGTGGTGACGGTTCGACCGGACCGTTTCGAGATGGCGGCGATCCCGGTCGGCGAGGTGATCGACGTCCGGGCGATCACCGGGGAGGTGTCCGAGGACGCCGCGCGCCTGGCGAAGCTCGAGCCCGGCCTGGGTGCGCCGGTCGGGATCCGACCCGACGGTTCGGCGGAAGGACGCCTGGCACTCTCCCTGAGCAACCCCGCGAGGAGGCCGGTGAGCGCGGTGGTCACCGCCCGCTCACGGGATGCCCACTGGAACTTCACCCCGCGGGAGCGGCACCTCCGGATCGGACCCGGGGAGACCGCGGTGGTGGGATTCGAGGTTGCGCGGGCCCCGGCCCCGACCGGTCCCGGACTCCACCCCCCGGAACTGGTGGTGGACCTCACCTACCTCGGCGGATCCGGCGCACACCGGATCCCGGAACGAAGCCACCCGTATCCGCTGGACGACGGAAGCGGGGACGTGCCCGACGATTCGTGAATCGGATCTCCCGCTAGGATTGGGGGGAAGGGACACGGTACGAATGGCACAACCACCAACCAAGCGGATCTGGCTGCTGCGCCACGCGCAGACCGAATGGAGCCGGAACGGCCGACACACCGGAAGTCGATCCGACATCCCGCTGACCGAGGAGGGGGAGGCGATGGCCCGGGAACTCGCCCCGGTGGTGTCGGGGATCCGCTTCGGACTGGTGCTGGTGAGTCCGATGAACCGGACCCGACGGACCGCGGAGCTGGCGGGACTGCTGGATGGCTCGGAGGAGGACCCGGACCTGCTCGAATGGGACTACGGCGACTACGAGGGGATCACCACCGCCCGGATCCGCGAGCAGGACCCCGGCTGGACGATCTGGACGCACCCCTGCCCCAACGGCGAGACCGGGGAGCAGGTCGCGGCGCGGGCTCGGAACGTGATCGACCGGGCGCTGGCCGCGGACGGCGACGTGGCCCTGGTCTCCCACGGACACTACCTGCGCGTGCTGTGCGCGACGTGGCTGCACCTGGCGCCCCAGCACGGCGCGGGCTTCGCACTGTCCACCGGCACGGTGTGCCTGCTCGGTTTCGAGCACGAGTACCGGACGATCCTCCACTGGAACGAGCGGGTGGCGGGGGTCCGATCTTGAGCAGGTCGACCGGACTGGTCTCGAGGTCGGGGCAGGGGGACGTCGTGGTCCTTCGACTGGAGGATCCCGATCGCCGGAACGCCCTGTCGATGGCGATGCTCGAGCGACTGCTCGAGGAACTCGAGGCGGCGGGACGATCCCGGGCGAGCGTGGTGCGGATCGAGGGCGAGGGCAGCGCGTTCTGCGCCGGCATCGACCTCGACGTGGGTCGGGAGGATCCTCGTCGGCTCGGCGACCTGCTGGAACTTCTCTCGCAGGCGATGCGCTCGATCCGGGTGCTGCCCCAGGTGGTGGTCGCACGAGTCCAGGGCGCGGCGATCGCGGGGGGATGCGCCCTGCTGAGTGCCTGCGACTTCAGCTGCGGCGAACCGGGGACCCGGCTGGGCTACCCGGTGCCGAGGGTCGGACTCAGTGCCGCGGTCTCGGTCCCGACGCTGCTGGGCACCATCGGGCCCTCGAGGGTGCGTTCGCTGCTGCTGGAGGCCTCGGTGCTCGACGGGGAGACCGCCTTCCGCTCGGGGCTCCTCACGCACTTCGCGGACTCCCTCGACCGGCTCGACGAGCTGGTGGGTGAGCTGTGCGGCGAGCTCGCCGCGAAGGGTCCGGAGGCGATGCGGCGGACCAAGGCCTGGCTGAACGAACTGGATGGATCGATCGACGACGCGCGTCATGAACGGGCGCTGGCGTGCTCGGTGTCCACCACGGGGACCGAGGAGGCCCGGGCGCTGCTTGAATCGAACTGGACCCGAGGAGGAAGCAGATGAGCGAACCGGCAGGCGATCGTGAACTCGTGGAAGTGGTGTCGAGCGGCGGGGGGACCCGGGTCCGGCTGAATCGACCCGAGGTCCGGAACGCCATCTCGCGCGACCTGATCGAGCGACTGATGGTGGTGGTCGAGGGGATCCGGACGGACCGGGAGGTCCGGGTGGTGGTCCTCGAGGGAGCGGGCAGGAGCTTCTGCGCGGGCATGGACCTCAAGCAGGTCATGGACGACCCCGTCGCGATGGGGGACATGCTTCGCGAACTGGGGCGGGCGACCATCGCACTCCGTTCGATCCAGGTCCCGACCATCGCGCGCGTGCAGGGTGCGGCGATCGGGGGCGGGTGCGGGCTCTGCGGCGTCTGCGACTTCGTGGTCTCGCACCCCGAGGTGAAGATCGGGTACCCGGAGATCGGACTGGGCATCTGCCCCGCGGTGGTGGCACCCTGGCTGGTGCTGAGGATCGGAGCCGGCAACGCACGATCGATCCTCCTCGCGGGCGGGACGATGGACGGGGAACGGGCCCGTCGATTCGGGCTGGTGGACGATTTGGTCCCGGACAGCGAGCTGGATTCGGCGGTGGATCGCCTGGTCGAGCGGATCAGTTCGGGTGGCCCCGAGGCGCTGAGGGTGACGAAACGCTGGCTCAACGAACTCGACGGACCCCGGATCGCGGAGCAGGTGATGCGCGGTGCCGAACTCTCCGCGGAGGTTATCCGGGGCCAGGAGGCCCAAGAGCGCCTCAGGAAAGTGTTTGCGAAGTGATCTGGGCGTGGAGCCTCGGGTTCTGAGCGGTTATCATGGTTCGTCCTTCGCGGGAACCGATGATGTCCCCGCCCGAGGTGATCCGTTCACCAGGACCGAGCCACCGTCCCGGTCCGGGTCCCGGCGCAGGGGCCGCACCACGATCGAAGTCAAGGCCTCCATGAAAGCGACCGCAGTCATGCCAGACCACGAACTCCATCTCGGGCTCGAAGAGGACGGCGAGGGGTTCACCACCCTCACCCTCGTGCCCAACCCGGAAAAGCCCCGGGGCGGGGTGGTGGTGCTCGACGAATGGCTGATCGACCAGATCCACCTGGCGATGGACCGGGTGGAGGCCGCCCCTCCGGAGAAGGGGTTCATCCTCGCCAGCGGATCGGAGCGGGTCTTCACCGCGGGCGCCGACCTCGAGGAATTCGAATCCAAGGACGACCCGGCGCTCTTCGCGTACCTCGAGAAGGCGGCTGCGGCCTTCATGCGGATCACCCACCTGGACTGCACCAGCGCGGCGGTCATCGGAGGCAGCGCGCTGGGAGGTGGCCTCGAGATCGCGATGCACTGCGACGGGCTGATCGGACTCGAGACCGGGGCGGACGAGAAGCCGTACCTCGTGGGGCTGCCGGAGGCCGGCCTCGGACTCTGCCCCGGATGGGGCGGAACGCAGATGCTTCCCGCGAGGATCCCCGCACCGGACGCGATCCTGGCCACCGCCAAGGGCCGCGTCTTCAAGAGCAACGGACTCCCCAACGATCTCTTCGACGTGGTGGTCGCGCGACGGCAGGACCTGCCCGCGGCCGCACGGGACTGGATGGGACTCCACCAGAGGCACCGCCGCTGGGAGCTCCCCCGGTCGATCCAGGACATGAGCACCGACGTGCTCATCGTGGCCCTGGACGAGATCGCCGACCTGCTGCCGGACACCGAGGCCGCTCGCGCGGTCGTCGAATGCGTCCGGAGCGGAAACAAGGATGGTTTTTTGACCGCACTGGAGACCGAGCGACGATTGCTGGTCTCCCTTCGACACACCCCCACCGCACGAGAACGACTCGCGGACTTCTTCGCGGGCCAGAAACGATGATTGGACGACCCGATGACCACCGCTGAAAGCAACCTGGAGAAGGAACTCAAGAAGGTCTCGACCAAGGATCGCGAGTACATCCAAAGTGGACTCGAGATGCTGGGGCCGGACCCGGATTCCATCGGACACATCAAGAACATCTTCTACGGGAACCTGAACGAGAAGCTGGTCTTCCCGTACCCGAACGTCGGTGCGGAGGAGACCGCGCGCTGCGACCAGATGCTCGCGGAACTGGGTGACTACCTCGACGACGAGCACCCCAGCATCGAGATCGACGCGAACCAGGAGATCCCCCCGCGCGTGGTCCAGCGGCTCTTCGACATGGGGGTCCTGGGGATGACCATCCCCACGGAGTACGGGGGCAGCGGATTAGGCATCACCAGCTACAACCGGGTCCTGGCGCGCATCGGACGAACCTGCGGATCGACCGCGGTGCTGGTCTCCGCGCACCAGTCCATCGGCTGCAAGGCGGTGATGCTCTTCGGATCCGACGAGCAGAAGGCCCGGTTCCTCCCGCGGATGGCGAAGGACGCGCTCTCGGCGTTCTGCCTGTCCGAGCCCAACGTCGGGTGCGACGCCGGTGGCCAGGAGACCCGCTGCGAGCTCTCGGAGGACGGCACCCACTACATCCTCAACGGGGAGAAGAAGTGGGCGACCTCCGGGGCGCTCTCGAGCCTGTTCACGGTGATGGCCAAGCAGGAGGTCACCGACCCCGACACCGGCACCTCCAAGACCAAGGTCACCGCCCTGATCTGCTCCCCGGCCATGGAGGGCGTGGAGATCTTCAGCCGCAACCGATCCAAGTGCGGCATCCGGGGGACCTGGCAGGCACGGATCCGGCTCAACAACGTCAAGGTCCCGGTCGAGAACCGGCTGCACCAGGAGGGCAAGGGCCTGAACGTCGCGCTGACCTGCCTCAACTACGGGCGATGCACGCTGTCCGCGGGCATGGTGGGTGCGGGGTCCTACGCCTACGAACAGGCGCTCAAGTGGGCGACCTACCGCTACCAGTTCCAGCGTCCGATCGCGGACTTCGCGCAGATGCAGGAGAAGCTCGCCCGGATGGCCAGCTGGAACTACGCGATGGACGCGATGCTCTACATGACCACCGGGTTCCTCGACCGGGGCGACAAGGACATCATGGTCGAGACCGCGATCTGCAAGGTGTTCTGCTCGGAGTACGGATGGAAGGTCGCCGACGACTGCATCCAGATCATGGGCGGCGAGTCCTACATGACCGAGAACGAGATCGAGCGGTTGTGGCGTGACAGCCGGATCAACCGGATCGTGGAGGGCGCCAACGAGGTGATGGGCCAGTTCATCTGCAACTACGGCGCCAAGCCCCTGCTGGAATCGATGCTGGAGATCAAGAACGCGCCGCTGCAGAACGCGAAGGCGGGCCTCCGCCTGGGCGTGGAAGTGTTCCTGGGCATCAAGCGCAACGCCCCGATCATCCAGTCGGTGGATCCGAGCCTGGCTCCTCTGGCGAACCGGATCACGGTCCTGATCCGGGAGTTCAGCCACGAGTTCAAGCGGATGTCGGCGGAGATGAAGGAACGCTTCGCGACCGACCACCTCACCCAGTCCCGGCTCTCGGAGTTCGTGATCCGGATCCACGCCCTGATCTGCTCGCTCTCGAGGCTCGACATGAACCTCGGCAACGGGATGTCCGGCGCGGACCTCGAGTACGAGCGGTCCGTGGTGGAGCACCTGTTCGCGCTCTTCGAGCACGACATCGAGGCCATCCGGACCGAACTCCGCCAGAACTGCGACTCCACCATTGAGCGGGCCGCCAGGAACGCACTCGAGTGGGCACGGACCCTTCCCAACGGGAAGTACGTGATCCCCGAAAGCACGCCGGACGCGTCGGCCCGCGGCCAGGGCAAGCAGGTCGACCACACCCACATCAAGGACTTCGGTGAAGGCTCGGTCTTCACCGGGGATCCCGTCTGACCCTCACCCGGAACCTCGAACCATCCAATCCCAGGGACTGAACCGAGACATGAAGCTCCTCCAAGAAATGACCGTCATGGGCCACGAGCGCGTGGTCTTCCACCAGGACCCCGAAAGCGGACTCCGGGCGATCATCGCCATCCACGACACCACCCTCGGCGACGCCCTGGGCGGGACCCGGCGCTGGTGCTACGCCTCCGAGGACGAGGCGATCCTCGACGTGCTGCGACTCTCGGAGGGCATGACCTACAAGGCCGCCGCCGCGGACCTCGCGATGGGCGGGGCCAAGAGCGTGATCCTCCTGGACTCCCCCGGCCAGGAGGCCACCGAGGCGCAGGCCCGGTCGATGGGGCGGTTCGTCGAGACCCTCAAGGGCAACTACATCGCGGCCGAGGACGTCGGGGTCAACGAGCAGTTCTGCGACTGGATGGGCCACGAGACCGACTACGTGATGGGTGGCATCAACGTCTCGAGGGGCGGGGATCCCTCGCCGTTCACCAGCCTCGGCGCGTTCAACGGCATGAAGGCCTGCCTCGCCCACGCGGGACGGCCCGTGGACTTCGCGGGACTGACCGTGGGCATCCAGGGGCTCGGCATGACCGGCTACAAGCTCGCGAAGCTGGTGGTCGAGCACGGCGGTCTGGTGATCGGGACCGACGTGAACCCCCACACGATCCAGCGGGCGGTCGACGAGCTCGACATCAAGGTGATCGGGGACGACGAGGACCTCTTCAGCAAGGAGCTCGACATCCTCGCGCCCTGCGCGCTGGGCGGGGTCCTGGGACCGGAACAGATCTCCGGCATGAAGGCCCGGATGATCTGCGGGACCTCCAACAACGTGCTGGTGGATCCGGACCGGGACGGCCAGATGCTCAAGGAACGGGGCATCATCTACGCCCCGGACTTCATCGCCAACGCCGGTGGGCTCATCCGGCTCGCGGGTCTCTACCTCGGACTCACCGAGGACGAGATCGACCGCAAGGTGGGCCGCATCGAGGACACCACCCGCGAGGTGCTCGAGGAGACCCGCAACTACGCGAGTGCGTACGAGGCGGCGGTCAGCTACGCCAGGCGGCGCATCGAGGCCGGTCGCACGACCACCGCCGGGGTCTGAGCCGGCAGCGACGCCCGACCGACGGCCGTGGCGCATCCGTGGAGACGCCCCACCATGGCACCCTTCGACTGGTCACTCCCCTACCCCTCCCGGCGCGAGCCGGTGGTGGCCGACGGGATCGTGGCGACCAGCCATCCGATCGCGGCCCAGGCGGGACGCGAGATGCTTCGTCGCGGCGGCAACGCCGCGGACGCCGCGATCGCGACCGCGGCGGCGATGACCGTCGTCGAACCCACCTCCAACGGGCTCGGCAGCGACGCCTTCGCGCTGGGGTGGTTCGACGGGACGCTCCACGGGCTCAACGGCTCGGGCCGGTCCCCGAAGGCCCTCGACGGGGACCGACTGCTCGGGCTTCGTCGCTACCCGCGGACCGGTTGGGACCCGGTGACGGTGCCGGGTGCGGTCCACGCGTGGGTCGCCTTCCAGGAACGCTTCGGCACCCTGGACTTCGCGAGCTGCCTGGAGCCAGCGATCGAGCTCGCGCGTGAGGGGTACCACGTCAGTCCCCAGACCGCGGCGCTGTGGCGTCGTTCGACCGCCTTCTTCGACGACTTCCCCGCCTGGCGCGAGACCTTCCTGATCGAGGGGGCGCCCCCGGAACCGGGACAGCGAATCCGGCTGCCGGACCACGCGCGCACCCTGGAGGCGATCGCGGCCACTCGCGGGGAGGACTTCTACCGCGGCGAGCTCGCGAACCGGATCGTGGCCGAGGCCCGCGCGGCGGACGCCCCGCTCAACGCCAGCGACCTCGAGGAGCACCGAAGCGAGTGGGTCGACCCGATCGCGATCGACTACCGGGGTCGGGTGCTGCAGGAGCTGCCCCCCAACGGCCAGGGACTCGCGGCGTCGGTGGCGCTGGGGATCCTCCGGCACTTCGACCTTCCCGGCATGACCGTCGATTCCCCGGAGGTCCTCCACCTCCAGATCGAGGCGATGAAGCTCGGCTTCGCGGACGCCCACCGTTCGGTGGCGGACCCCGCGCACCTGACGGTCACCCCCGAGGAGCTGCTCGAGGAGCAACGGCTGGTCGCGCTCGCGGACTCGATCGACCGCACCCGCGCGCAGGACTTCGGCGCGGGGATCCCCAAGCCCGGGGGCACGATCTACCTCGCCACCGCCGACGCGCAGGGCAACTGCGTGAGCTGGATCCAGAGCAACTACATGGGCTTCGGGTCCGGGGTGGTGATCCCGGGGACCGGCATCGCGATGCAGAACCGCGGGGCGTGCTTCACCCTCGAACCCGGGCACCCCAACGCGGTCGGTCCGGAGAAGCGCCCCTACCACACCATCATCCCCGGGATGCTGACCCCCGCGGCCGGCGCCCCCTCCACGGACCTCATGGCGTTCGGGGTGATGGGCGGGTTCATGCAGCCGCAGGGCCACCTGCAGGTGGTCTCGCGACTGGTCGACTACCGGCAGAACCCCCAGGCCGCGCTGGACGCCCCCCGCTGGCAGTGGACCCGTGGCGTGGAGGTCGACCTCGAGCCCGGCCACGACCCCGCCACCGTGGAGGCGCTGCGCGCCCTCGGCCACCGCATCCGGATCGCCGATGAACAGAGCGTCCGCTTCGGTCGCGGTCAGGCGATCCACCGACTCCAGGACGGTTGGTGCGCGGGCAGCGACCTGCGCGCGGACGGCCAGGCGGTCGGGATCTGAATCCCAGGTCGAACCATCGAACCGGTGGAAACCCGCAAGTCATCCCCGACCGTACACCGGCACCAGCGCGCCGGTGGTCAGGGTGTTCTCCGGGGAGGCGAGCCACGCGATCGTCTCCGCGACCGCCTCGACCGAGGGCCACGCATCGAAGTCCGCGTCCGGCATCGCCGCGCGATTCGCGGGGGTGTCCATGATCGAGGGCAGGACCGCGTTGACCAGGATCGACTCCTCGAGCAGTTCCTGCGCGAGGCACCGGGTCATCGAGGTGACCGCGGCCTTGCTGGTGGTGTAGGCGATCATCCCCCCCGCAGGCTCCACCGCGGGCCGCGCCCCGACGTTCACCAGGCGGCCCCCGCCCGCGTCGCGTCGCAGGGTGCGGACCGCCTCGCGGCAGCAGAGGAACGCGCTCACCGCGTTCAACCGGAAGCTCGCCTCGAACGCCTCGAGGGAGGTCGATTCCACGGGTGCCATCGAGAACCCCCCCGCCACGTGGATCGAGGCCCACAGGGAACCCAGGCGACGGTAGAGCTCGACCACCGCCGCCTCGTCGGTGAGGTCGACCTCGTGCAGGGTGCACTGGTCGGCCAGCGGGAACGCCTCGCGCTCAGCCGGGTCCTGCCAGCTCACGTGCAGGTCGATGCCTTCTGAGAGCAGGCGGCGGCAGACCGCAACGCCCAGGGCGCCCGTGCCCCCGGTGACCAGGACGGTGGATCGTTCGTTGAGGGACACGGCAGGCTCCTTGGGAGGATGGATTCCGGGGGGCCTCGAGCCCCATCGACCCTCCACGGTATCGAAGATCGACCCCGAGCTGGGGCGGGACCCGGGATGGCTGGGAACGATCTGGGAGTTTTTTATACCCGATAATGGGCCAGAAACGGGTATTTTGTCGTTATTCGAGTCACGAAAACATGATTGCGGCGCAAACTCTCCAGTGATTCAGACGACTGACCGACCATCGGGTAGACTTGATCCCCCGTTTGGACCGGTGGTGGGGTGGAACCCCGTTCGGAAGCCGCATGGCCGGGATCCGGCCGCCTAGGATCGATCCAG
>MDTG01158001.1_pt1 | contig 18657 bp, 15 predicted proteins | sample 811421 | NCBI WGS metagenome assembly MDTG01 (sample SAMN05326645, study PRJNA326480) | marine metagenome | isolation source: seawater | place: Pacific Ocean: South East | collected 2011
ATAATAGATCCATTTTTTTCCAAACCATTAATAGGTATAGGACATTCTATGGGCGGATGTTTAATGCTTTCAGCATTTCATAGCCATCCAACAAAATTTACTCATGGTATTCTATCATCACCCATGCTTGGTTTTAAAAATGAGAACTTTTTAAGGACTGCATCGTCTATAATGAATTTTTTTAAAAAAGATACTGATTACTTAATTGGATCAAAACCAAATATGGGTATAGAAACTCCTTTTAAGGAAAATGATTTAACAAGTGATAAAGAAAGATACAAACGTACACAAATGTTGGTCAGAAAAAGACCAAGTATTAGACTTTGGGGTGTTACAAATAGTTTTGCTAAAGCAGTAAATAAGAGATTTAAAATTATCAGAGAAAAAAATTGGGCAGAAAAAATAAATACAAATATACTCATCATAAATAGCTTAAATGATAAAGTAGTTTTTTCTAAAAAAACTATAGAGATGAGTAAAAGATTGAAAAATTGTGATTTAATTAATTTTGATAACTGTGAACATGAAATATTTATGGAAAAAGATATATATAGAGATATTCTATGGAACAAAATTGATAATTTTCTACCCTAGTTTATCTTTTTATAACCATACCCCCTCCAGTAGGAAGCTCAACAACTAAATAACCAAGATCGTTAAAAAATTTTTTCTCTTGATCATATTGTTTTTCATAACCCATAGTTCCATAATCATCAAGAATAAGAATTCCACCTGGAACTAATTTATCAAAAAATAAATCTAGTAAAGACATTTCTGTTTCAGCAGAGTTTAAATCCATATGAACAAAGGCTAATTTTTTAGGAATATTCTTTTTAAAAGACTCAGGTAAAAGGCCTTTTATAACTTTTACAAAACTATACGAAGCCATTCTACTCTTTACTTCATCATAAAGCCTAGGCGAATGCTTTTCACCCCTTTCCGTAGGTGGGTTGTCAAAAATATCATATAAATAGAAAGTTTTTTTATAGTCAGCAAGGTTATTATATTCTATTAAAAATTCAGCAACTTTTGCATCATAACAACCAAATTCTATGAAATCGCCTTCAAGGTCTCTGCATGAATTCATAGCCCATGTTAGAATGTGTATCCTCCAAATAATAGATGAATGCAAATTATCATCTTGAAAATGCTTGTTCGCTAATTTAGCAAATTTCTCTTCTTTAAGAAAACCTGCAATTTTTGAAATTAGAATCATATTATCTGCAGCAAAAATGAGTGAGTTTTCTTCATTAACTGAGTAAATCTTTGACAAGTCATTTATAAACTTCTTAAGACTTTCTCCACCACCAAAGAAAAAACGAGCTACAGGTCTAAAAAATGACATTAAAATCCTTTTAGATAATTAAACTTTTTTCTATTTATTTATAAATATAAACTAAAGTATTATTAAATAAAAAGATACTTTAACAAACAAATGAATCAAAATACTGAACCATCAAAAGAGCAGGTATATAAAATTTTAAAACTATTTGAAAAAAGAAGTTTTGAGGAATTAAGTATTGCTCTAGAAGAAATGATTAATCTTTATCCAGATGGTTCATCTACATGGTTATTTGTTGGTATGTACTATAGTCAAATTAATAAACTTAATGATGCAGAAAATAGTTTTTTAAAATCATTATCTATAAATCCAAATTATGCAGAGAGTATGAGGCTTCTAGCTGATGTTTTAAGAAGGAAAGGTAAGGCTATAGAAGCCATTGATTTTGCTAAAAAAGCTATTGAAATTTTGCCTAATCATGCTCCGTCGTATGATACGTTAGGCACTTGCTATGCATCAATTAAAAACTATAAAAAAGCAAAAGATAATTTCAATAAATCACTAAAACTAAATGAAAATCCAGTAAGTTATAACAATTTAGGAAATGCGCTTAGAAATCTTGGAAATTTTGAGGAGTCAATTTCAGTTCTAAAAAAAGCAATTAAAAAAAATCCTAATATAGTTCAAATTTTTATTAATTTATCATTAAGTTATTTTGAGTCAGGGGATTATAATAATTCACTTAAGACACTTGAAAAAATTAAAACATTAAAAATCGATAAAATAACAGAGTCAAGTGTTGCTGCCGCCTATGGACATATATACAGAAAGCTACATAAATTTGATCTTTCAGAAAAATATTATTTAATTGCAAAAGATACTTCAAATGAATACTTAAGTGGTGTTTATGATGGTTTAGCGGAAATCAACTCTATTAAATTGAACCACATAGATAGTTTACATTATATAAAAAAAGGTATGGTAAACCCTTCGACGAAAAATAATTCAATATCTAATTATATCATGACTTTTTCTTACTTTTGTAAAACTAACAATGAAGATGCTTACAAAAAAATAATTAAATATGCCAATAAATTAATAACACCAAAAATCAAAGATAAAAAAATAGAAAACATTGATAAAAAAAAATTTATTAGAGTGGGCTTTATATCTGGAGATTTTCATGAGCATCCAGTTTCATTTTTTTTAAAAGATATGATTTCTAATTTCAACGATAACTTATTTGAGAGTTATGCATACTATAATCATTATCTAGATGATAAAATAACAAAAAAATTAAAACAAAATTTTACTAAATTTAAATATATTCATGATTTAGATGATAATAAAAAGCTAGACTTAATTATCAGTGATAAGATTGATATTCTTATTGACTTATCAGGGCATACCGCACGAAACTCTCTTCCAGTATTAAAAGTTAGGGCTGCTCCAATACAAATGACTTGGTTAGGTTTTAGTGAAACAACAGGTATAAAGGAAATTGATTATATAATTTGTGATAAAATATCAATTCCTAAAAATGAAGAAAAATTTTTTATAGAAAAACCTATTAGATTAAAAAATAGCTATTACTTATTTTCAAACCCAGGTGAAAATAATTTTCCAATTGAACAAAAATCAAAAGATGAATTAATTTATGGATGTTTTGCTAATATTAAAAAAATCAATGATAATGTTATTGAAACTTGGGCAGAAATTCTATCAAAAAATAAAAAATCAAAATTATTTCTTAAATCACAATATTACAGAGATCAAAACATCAGAGAAAATATATTAAATAAGTTTTTAAAAAGGAAAATTAATGAAAATAGAATAATTTTTAGTTTAGACTCTTTAAGAGAAAATTATCTCTTAGAGTATAACAACATTGACGTTATACTTGATACATATCCTTATCCTGGCGGAACGACTACTTGTGAGTCATTCTTTATGGGTACACCAGTAATAACAATGAAGGGTAGTTCTTTTTTATCCAGAAATGGTGAAAATATTCTTAGAAACTCTGGGTTTTCATACCTTATTGCCAATAATAAAAGTGAATATGTTGATCTTGCTATAAATATTAAGGATATATTAAATAAACTTGGTTGCAATAAAGAGGATATTAGAAAACAATTTATTAATTCACCAATTATGAATCAAAAAGAATTCACTCTTGATTTTAAAGAAAATTTGAAAGAAAAATGGAAAGATTACATTTCTAAAAAAAATAAATGAAAAAAATAGAAGATTTATTAAAGAAAGCTTTACAGTTACAAAAGGATGGTGATCTTAATTCTGCTGAAAAGATTTATATTGATATTATTAACTCATACCCAGAGCATCCGGATGCAAATCATAATATTGCTAATCTTTATTTTGCAAGAAAGGATTATACTAAAGCTCATGATTTCATAAAAAAAGTAATAGATACAGAATATCCTCTTCAAGAATACTTCATAACTGCTTCTAAAATTTTTTTTCAACTCAAAATGTTCGAGGAATGTCTTGCAATTTTGGATAAGGCAATTTCAATTAAACCTGAGGAAATGTTTCCCTCATACTTAAAAAGTGTCTTGTTAAACCAACTGGGAAGGTATGAAGAAGCTGAGGATATCGGAAAACAATTAGTAGAAAAACATAATAATCATACAGTCTTTCTAAATCATTATGGAGTGACCTTATGTAATCTAGAAAAATATGAAGAGGGCATAGAGTATTTTAAAAAGACTATTAATATAAATGAGAGATTTAGAGATCCTTTTTCAAATTTAGGTCACGCACTTCACAAAATCCAAAGCTTTAATCTATCAATAGATGCCTACAAAAAATCCTTAAAGCTTGATCCTAATCATAATCAAACAATAATAAATTATGGAGCAGTTTATCATGAAATGGGTAATTATATAGAAGCAGAAAAATTATATAAATTAGCTATACAAAATGAACCAGATAACCCTGAGGTTTATAATAATATTGGAGTTCTCTATGGTGAAATAGGTGAAAAAGAAAAAGCAATAATAAATTATAAAAAAGCACTTGAGCTAGACCCTAATCAATACAAAGTATTTCGTCACTTGTGTTCAACAGGTGAATTAAAAACTTCTGATCCAAATTTTATAAGAATGGAAAAATTGTTTGAAAATGAAATACCTGATGATGATAAAATGCTTATAGGTTTTGGACTAGGGTTTATTTATGATAAAAATAAAGAGTACAAAAAAGCATTTAAATTCATTGATAAAGCTAATGAGATTCAAAATAATAAAATTAATTATAATCATGATATAGTAAAAATAGCAGAGGAAACAAGGCTTCAATATGACATACTTTTAGAAAAGAAAACTTCTCCTTATAATGATTTTCGACCTATTTTTATTGTTGGTATGCCAAGATCCGGAACCTCAATGATAGAAAAGGTTTTAGGAAATAATACTAAAGTTGATGAGATGGGTGAGTTAGTAACTCTTAACAATATAATTACAAAAAAGATAAAAAATAATATTTCCTGGCCAATGAATATATCGTTATTAGAACAAAGTGATATTTGTGATTTTAGAAATCAATATGTCAACATTGTTAAAGAGATAAACCCAAAAGTAAAAAAAGTTTTTGTTGATAAAATGCCAGGAAATTTTGTTCATATAGGGTTAATAAAAAAAATATTCCCTGAATCAATTATAATTAATACGATTAGAGACCCACTTGATACTTGTTTATCAATTTATTTTTTAAAATTTTCAGACCAGCATAGATATAGTTTTAATCTCAAAAATTTAGGTGAATATTATATTTATTATAAAAAAATCATGGATTTTTGGAAAGAAAAATTTCCTAATGATATTTATTCTCTAAATTATGAAAAATTTATAAGTAAACCTAAAGAAGAAACAAAAAATTTATATCAATTTTGTAATTTAGATTATAAAGAAAATGATGAAAGATTTGACTTAAATAAAAAAATAACTCGAACTGCAAGTAGCCATCAAGTTAGAGAAAAAATTCACAAAAAGTCATTTAATAGATGGCAAAACTATAAAGAAGAGCTAAAAGAGTTAATAGAAATATTTAAAATTAATTTGGGCGCGTAGCTCAGCGGTAGAGCACTACGGTGACATCGTAGGGGTCGCTGGTTCAAACCCAGCCGCGCCCACCATCATTAAATAATCTATATTATATCTATATTTAAAAGAATCTGTTTATAAATATAATTATCTTTAGGTTATGTACTTGAAGAATTTTTTCTAGGTACCATATAACTTATAATTAAAAACAAATGGGAGAAAATCATGTTAGTTGAAAAAATTACTGCAGCAAGTTTTATTAATGGAGTTTTAAGACTTCAAACAGCTTCTGTTAATGCTCAAGGGCAATTAGAAGCTAATGGTAGTATTGAAATTCCAGGAAATTTAGTAGCAAATGTAATAAATGAAATATCAAATGGAGCTCAACAAATTTCCGATAAACTTGCATCCACCGATGACAAAACAGATAAGTCAAAAGGGAATAAATCAAAAAAGACATCAAAAGATAAAGCGAATTAGTTTTAAGATATTTAATTAAATTTTATGTTAAAAAAACTAAAAATAATTTACTTGATACCATCGATTTTCTTTTCTTTATTGGTTAATTCAGAAGAAGTTGATATTGATAACATTTCATCAATTTCATTTAATTCTCTTCCTGTTAATGAAAAGAGCCTCAAAGAAAATGATTATATAGACTTTATTAAAAGTCATATCTTTTCACAGCCTGAATATGCATTTGCTTTGGCAGGAGAGAATGAAAAAAAATATCTTTTAACTAGCGCAGTCCGTTCAAGATTTCCTACAATATCAGGAAGTATAGTTAATGACGAAGTCTTGGATAGAAATGTTGATGACTTCACCTCTATTAGAAAAAGACAAGACGATAGTTTTGATGCAATTGCAGAAATACGTCAACCAATTTATACTGGGGGAAGAATAAGTGGTGAAATAAGTCTTGCTAGAATCGAAAGAAATAATTCAATCGTAAAAAAAAGGTCAATTCTTTCTGAATTAATAGTTACTTCTAACGAAATTTTCTTAACGGCTTCGATTTATTATTATGTAAATGACCATGCTCAGAAGTTAATTTCTAGTATTTTGCCATTTAAAGAAAAAATGGAAAATAGAGTAGAATCAGGGACAATTGATCCTGCTGAATATGCTGTTTTTCTTACAAGACTTAATAAGTTGCAATCAACCATATATATGATTGAAGCGCGAGCTAAAACAAATATTGCTAGATATGAAAATTTTTTTAAAAGTAAATACACTTTCATAGGTTTTCCAAAAGTAGAAATTTTTTTTGAAAATGATTTAGGTATAAGAAACTCATTTGAACTTGATATTAAAAAAAATAACTATCTAGCAAGCGTTGAAAATGTAAAAATAAAAAGAAGCGACTATCTACCTCAACTTGGCTTAAAAGCTAGATATACTGAATATGATATAAATAGAGACTCTACAGATAATGATATTAGGGGAGGTTTGTATTTATCGATGCCAATATTCAATTTTGGTAAAGGTTGGGCTGATATTCAGGCGAAAAAAGCACAATCAAGAGCAAGTAAATTTGAAATAGATATTGAAGAAAAAATAAGTAACAATAGAAGAAATGAACTGCTTACAATCATAGAGAGCTCTAATAAGGCAGTAATAAAACTTAAAGACGCTTTAAATGATACAAAAAAACAAAGAAGAATTTTAGAAGAAAGAATTTTATTAACTGGTTTTTCACCTGTATCTCTTTTAGATGTAGCTGAAAACGAATTGTCTCAATTGCGACTATTATTAGAAACTGAATTTGATCTGCTTGAAGGGTACTATAATATTTTGCACCATAATCAATTATTGATAAATAAAATGAAGATATCGTTATGAATAAAGAGAACAATAAGTCATTAAAAAGCTATAAAGATCATTGGTTTTGGAGCGCTATTTTAAATAATAAATCAGTCTATGTTCAAGTTTTAGTAGCATCAGTTTTTATAAACATTTTTGGTTTTGTTAGTGCTTTCTATATCATGACTGTTTATGACAGAGTCCTTCCGAATAATGCCATGAACTCTCTAATTGCACTTACAATAGGTATGCTTGTTGTTATAATTTTTGATTTTATTTTAAAAACAATAAGATCTTATTTTTCTGATGTAGCTAGTAAAGATCTTGATCAAAATATAAGTAAAAAATTAATTAATAAACTTCTTAGTCATGATGAAGACGTTATGAAATCTCCAACTGAGGTAACAAGTGGCATAAGAGAGTTTGACTCAGTAAGGGATTTTTTTACATCAGCAAGTTTAATGGCTTTTGTTGATATTCCATTTATGTTTCTATTTTTAGGGGTTATTTATTCTATTGCCGGTCCACTAGCAATAGTACCTATTTTAATTGTACCCCTTGTATTCATCACTTCAGCGTTAGTACAACCTTTTTTAAGAAGGTTTTCTGAAAAAGATCTTGCATTAAAACAAGGGAAAGCAATGGTCTTATCTGAACTCACTCAAAATTTAGAGAGTGTAAGAACTGTTGCAGGAGGTAAATTTTTAAAAAAAAGATGGTTAGATTCTGTTGAAGAGCAAAATAACGCAACCATATTATCAAAAATAGCTTCAAATTTTGCAGTAACTTTTGGTCAATCAGCTCTTCAGTTAAGTCAAGTGGGTATAATAGTTTATGGTGTTATTTTAATATCCTCTCTTGATATTTCACAGGGCGCCTTAATAGCTTGTATAATTTTATCTGGAAGAACATTATCACCATTAGTTCAGGCCTCTCAGTTACTAACAAGGGCAAACCTAGCTCTTGCAGCCTACAGAAAGGTTGATAAATTAATGAATACCAGTGCACGCGATGAAATAAATGGCGATGCTATGGGTGTGAAAATAGATAATGGTGATGTCGAGGTTAAGAATTTAATTTTTCAAGTTGATGAGAGTAAAATTTTAGATGACATTAATTTTGAAATTAAATCAGGAGAAAAATTAGGTCTAGTTGGTAATCTAGGATCAGGTAAGTCTTCTTTGATAAGAAATCTTATAGGTTATCACTTGCCAAGCATTGGAATGGTTAAAGTTGGTGGCTATGATATAAATAATATTCCATCAAGTATCCTAAGAAATGAAATTGGTTATTGCCCTCAAAATATCCAATTATTCTCTGGTACTATTTATGAGAATATAGCTTCAAGTATTGATGATCCAACAGAGGATGATGTTTTATATGCAGCAAAAAATTCACTTGCACATAATTTTATCACTAAACTACCCGGGGGTTATAATTACGTATTAAGAGAAAATGGCTCTAATTTATCAGGTGGGCAAAGACAAGCTATTTCACTTGCAAGGGCAATAATAAAGAAACCAAAAATTTTAGTTCTTGATGAGCCAACTAGCTCAATGGATGCCGAAAATGAGCAAGGTGTGATCAAAAACCTATATGAATTAGAGCAAAACCCTACAATTATTATTTCATCTCATAAAATAAATATCTTAACTAAAGTTGATAAAATTGCTGTTATTTTAAATGGAAAAATTGTTAATTTTGGTCCCACAAGCGATATTATAAAAACAAGCTCAAATTAAAGTAGGTATTAAAAATGAAAAAATTTTTCCAAAATTTAACAAAAGTTAATTTTAATTTTTTAAAAAATATTTCTTTAAAAGACATTTATAAAGTAATTACAGATGCAAATATTCAAGAAACAAGAAAATCATTTGTATTACTCTGGATAATTGTATCCTTTACGATTTTTATAGTAATTTGGGCATCAGTATCTGAAATAAATCAAGTAGTCAGAGCTAATGGTGAGGTAACACCAGAGTCACAAGTTCATATGATACAAACTAACTTAACAGGCCCTATTGAGGCAGTAAAAATAAAGCTTGGCGATAAAATAAAAGAAGGCGATATCATTTTTACTATTGCAAGATCAAATTATCATAAAGCATATCTAAGTGCTATCGAAGAGGTAAAAACCCGAAAAGAAAAAGTTGCAATTCTAGAAGATTTGCTTAGTAAAGGTGCTGAGTCACAAATGAGGGTAATAGATGAAAAATTATTATTACTTGATGCAGAAAAAAGATTAAATACTGCAACCACAGCCTATAATTACTCTGAAGTAAAGTCATCAGCTACAGGTACAGTAAGCATTGTTAATGCAAAAAATATTGGCCAAGTTGTTATGAATGGTGATATTCTTGCAGAGGTTGTACCAGATAATGCTAATCTTCGGCTTAAAGTACAAGTTCAAACCAAGGATATCGCTTTCGTTAGACCTGAATTTAGAGCTAAAATAGCTTTTACCTCTTATGACATGGCTATATATGGACAATTTGATGGGATAGTAAAGACAGTTTCCGCTAGCACTACATTGGATTCAGAGGGAATTCCATATTATACTGCAATAGTAGAGGTGGATGATAAAGAAATTGAGAGACTAGATAACATTAGAATTCAAAGTGGAATGCAAGCATCGGTATCTATTATTAGTCAAAAAAGAACTGTTTTAAGTTATTTATTTAATCCAATCACAAAATTATCACAAACTGCACTTAGGGAATAATTTAAAAAATATTTTCTTCTGAATTTTTTAGCTCTCTTACTAGATTTGAAGCATCTAAAAGAGAATCTTTTGTTCCAGCATCAAGCCAATATGACTCTTTTGGTAACAAGACAACTTCCATAATATTTTTTTCAATATAAATATTATTTAATGCAGTAATCTCAAGTTCATTTCTACTAGAAGGAATTAGAGTTTTTGCTTCTTTTACAACATTACTATCATAAACATATAAACCTGTAACAGCCCAATTGCTTTTTGGATTATCAGGTTTTTCTTCTAAGGATTTAATACTACCTTTATTATCAATTTCGATAACTCCATATCTATTTGGATTATCAACTTGGTAAGCAAAGATTGTTGAGCCAATATTTTTTTTAATAGCATTTTTCAAAAGATTAGAGATATTTCCTTTTAAAAAAATATTATCACCAAGTATTAAGGTAGCACATGAACCATTAAGCCATTTAGCTGCTATCAAAAAAGCTTGTGCAATACCTTCTGGCCTCGGTTGAACATCATAATCAATATTGCATCCATATTGCGAACCATTTCCAATTAGTCTTTGAAAAATTTCTTTTTCCTCAGGATTAGTAATTATTAAAATATCTTTTATTTCAGCTTTAACTAATATCTCAATTGGATAGAAAATCATTGGCATATCGTAAACTGGAAGAAGTTGTTTGCTTACAACTTCAGTTAAAGGGTGAAGTCTAGTCCCTCTTCCACCAGCCAAAATTATACCTTTACAATTATTCATTATTATTCTCTAAATAAATCCTACATGTTCGTCTTAGAGACTCTTCCCAGTAAGGTAAATCATGCAAGTGGTCAACCTTTGATAATTTTAACCTAGAATCATTTGGTCTTTTTGCTAAGCTTACCCAATCCATAGATTTTATTTTATTAACACTAAACTTTCTACCAACAATTTTTCTTTTACTTAGCTCATCAACAATAACATTGCTTATTTCAAACCAATTTGTATATCCTCTATTAACAATATGTAGGATATTCACCCCTTCATATAAGCCATCTTCTTTTTTCTTACTGTAATCAATAATTAATTTGTAGATAAACATAGCCAAATCATAACTATTTGTTATAGAGATTGAATGATCGGAAATAACATCTATAGAATTACTGATTTGAAGTTTAGAAATAAATTTCTTAAAAAAATTAATACCATAAAGACCATACAATGATGCTGTTCTTATTATAACTGCATTATTTGACTCTTTAATTATATTTTTTTCACCAGCATCTTTTGTTTTGCCGTATGTATTAATTGGTGAGGTTATACTTTTATCACTATAAGGCCCTCCACTTTCGCCACCAAAAACATAATCAGTTGAAATATGAATAAAAAAGCTATTAAATGTATTACAAAGTTTAACAATAGGAAGTATAGATAAGTTATTGATATTATTTGCTTTTACTGAATCTTTTTCAGCTTTTTCTACATCCGTATAAGCAGAAAAATTTAAAACAATATCTGGTTTAATATCATTAAAAAAATTATTTAGTTTTGAATAAGAGGTTATATCAAGTTCATTAGAACTTGGAGAATATATTTCAAATTTATTAAATTCATTAATAGACATGAACTCGGTACCGAGCTGTCCGGAAGCTCCAATGACTAATATTCTCATTTTTTTAATTGACCTAATCTATCGCCACCATAACTAATCTTTTCAGGATCAAATAACCAATCTTGATTATCTAAATACCAAATAATAGTTTCTTTTAAACCATCTGAAAATTTAGTTGAAGGATGCCAACCTATTTCTTTCTTTATTTTATTAGTTTGAATTGAGTATCTAAAATCATGACCAGGTCTATCCTCTACAAATGATATTAAATCATTATAATTCATCGAAGAATTAGGTTTTATATCGTTCATTATATTACAAATCGTTTTAACAACCTCCAAATTGGTTATTTCTTTGGATGTAGCAATATTGTATCGTTCGCCAACCAAACCCTTTTTAAGAACAGACAATAAACCATTAACATGATCATCAACATGTATCCAATCTCTCTGTTGTTTTCCATTTCCATATATAGGAATTTCTTCAACCTGTAGGCATTTTTTTATAACAAGAGGTATAAGTTTTTCTGGATATTGCCACTTGCCATAATTATTAGAACAATTTGTAACAATTATAGGAAAATTATAAGTTTTAAACCAAGATCGAGCCAAAAGGTCTGCAGATGCTTTTGAGGCTGCATATGGACTATTAGGCTGTAGCGGGCTTAATTCAGTAAAAGACTCATTATTTATTGATCCATATACTTCATCAGTTGAAACAAATAAAAATTTAAACTTATCTTTTGCTTCTTTTTCTAGATCATTCCAGTATGAATAACACTCGTTAAGTAGAGTAAAAGTACCAAGTATATTGCTCTCAATAAAAGATGATGGATTATCAATTGATCTATCAACATGCGATTCTGCAGCAAGATGAATAATATAATCGGGAGAATAATCTTTAAGAAGTTCATTAATTTTATCTTTATTGATTATATCTTCTTTTATAAATATATATGATTCACTTTCTTTAGTCTCAACAGCATTTATGTTTGATGCATAAGATAATTTATCTATATTTATAACTATATTATTATCTTTCTTTAAAAGATGACGAATTACAGCTGAGCCAATGAAACCACAACCACCAGTTATCAAATAAATATTTTTTTTTATCATAACAATAAGCTTATTTTATTAATTCATTTAAAAACAGTAATTCCTTATCTTTTTCAGAAATTTCAAAATTTTCAAATTCTGGCCATTTAATATTCAAATCAGTGTCATTCCATATAATTCCAGATTCTGATTCCTTGTCGTAAAAATTATCAACTTTATAAGAAATTAATGTATTTTCTTCAAGACTGCAAAATCCATGCGCAAAGCCTCGCGGTATAAATAAAGATCCTGATTCCGAATCTAACTTGCAAGAAGAATATTGACCAAAATTTGGAGATTCCTCTCTTATATCTACAAAAATATCTAAAATACTTCCTGAAATAACATTTAATAATTTAGCCTGCTCATAAGGCCCTCTTTGAAAATGCAATCCTCGTATTGTTCCTGCTTTTTTTGAAAACGATAGATTATCCTGCACAAAGAGATTTCTAATATCTATAGATTCAAATGCTTTCTTATTATAGCTCTCGGTAAAATAACCACGTTTATCATAATGTTTTTTATAGGTTATTAAAAAAACATCCTTAAAAATTTCTTCTTTTTTTATATTATTAGTCATTTAAAATCTTTTTAATTAAATTTTTATGCTTTGGAATACAAACATCCCAAAGATCATATTTTTCAACAATTGTTTTACGAGCATTGTTTCTAATTTTTAAAAATTCATCAGGATTTTCTAAAATATTATTAACTTTTCTTGCTATATCAGGGTAATCAAAAAAATCTACCAATAAACCATTTTTATTATCTTCAATTACTTCGTTAACAGGTCCAGTATCTGATCCAAGAATTAAACCACCGCAGGACATGGACTCAAGCATAGACCAAGATAAAACAAATGGATAAGTAAGATAAACATGCACAGAAGCAATATTAAAACAAGCTATAAGTATATTATAATCAACATAACCAAGAAAAATAATCCTTGATGTATCAACCTTATCCTTAATTTCATTAAAGTATTCTTCCCTATGGGTTTTACCCTTTTCAGGGCTCGCTCCATAACCTTTGTTATCTCCCCCAATTAATAAAATGTAAGCATCAGGGTGTTTATCTAAAATTTCGGGGATTGATCTAATAAAGCTATGATAACCCCTATAAGGCTCTAGGGTTCTTGATACATATAAAACAATTTTATCTTTATTTGTTAGGGTTAAATCATTAATTTTCACTGTTTTATTATTTTGAGGTACTAAGAATTTTGTATCAATCCCCTCATGAATTACTTCAATATTTTTCTTAAAAATATCGGGAAAGGTATTTTTCTGAAATTGTGTAGGTGTAACCATTTTTTCACTTAACAAATACTGAGTATGAAAAGAAGAATTCCTAGCTATTAATTTTCTTCTTGTATAAGAAGTTTTATCCATAAATACTGTAGGATCAAAATCAATATCACTATTCACAAGATTATAATTAAATTCAACATAGGTTAAATATTTCGTTTCTGGCCAAACTTCCTTTAAAAAAAGAAGTTCACCCCACCCTGAATGACCTATAATAAGATCAGGATAATATCCATTTTCTTTTAATTCATTAGCTTTATCAGCACATGCATCTGCTCGAATTATTTTAGTTTCAAATTCTACTGCAAATTTGTGAATATTAAGACTATTACCTTGTTTAACTTGATAAATATTTTTTTTTATACCTGGTATGGCTTTATGATCTACCATAGATAAAGAGGTAATTTCATATTTTTCATTTTTAGCTAACTCTGGAGCCAGATATTTATATTGTCCTGGAAAATTTTGATGAATAAATAGTATCTTTTTCTTTTTCATTTTATTCTCATTAGAGCCTTAAAAGATCAAACTTTAACATTAAAATAATATATTTTTTTAATATTTCTTCTCTTAAGCCTATTTGTAATGAAATATTACCTACTGATAAAGGTTTTTCTGCGATAGTAGATAAAATAGAATTAACAATATCAATTTCACACCTGAAATTTATTAGGTTGTCGTTTAACTTGGTGGTTTTAGAACCAATAATGTAATGATTATTTGTTATTGATTTAAGACCATTTGATGAAATTATACTATTTTTAGTGAGTTTATTCGTTGAATAAGTATCAAAATAATTATATGGATCTATTACTTCAGTAAAATTCTGAGTATTATAGTTTTTATTTGCAATCCTGATACTCTCTAATTCCTCTGTTAATGAATTATAATGATTAGTTATAACTCTCCATTCAAAAACTTCTTCAGCACGCTTTCTGCCGGCATCACCAAACTTTCTCCTAAGCTCTTTATTTAAGATCAATTCAATAATTTTTTTTGAACATAAATCAATATCAACTGATACTGTCTGACTTGCATAACCAATATAATGATCATAATTGTTTAAATTGGTTAAATAATTATAGGCCATTTCTACACCATCCCCCTTTTCAAGAGAGGTTGTAGGTATTGTAAAACCATCTATACCATCTCTAACTGTGGCTCTATATCCATTCCAATCACTTACAATAACAGGGAGGTTAGACGCCATACCCTCTAGAGGAGTTATACCAAATGTTTCTTGAAAATTATCGCTTAAGGAAATAAAAATATCAGAAGCAGCTAAGCTATTCATCTTAATATCATTAACTCTTCCATCAACAAAATGGCATATTACATCAGGGCAGACTTGCTTGGCCTCATCAATAAAGATGTTTTCAATAAAATCATTAGGAAACCAACCTGCTTGAATAAGATGAATTTTTTGATCTTTTTTTAATGTCTTACTAGCATAATCGAGTGCTTTATACATTGCAAAAGGATGAGCTTTTGCATGAAAAGAGAGTCTTCCTACAAAAATTAAAACAACATCATCTTCTTTAATTCCCATCTCTTTCCTCGCATTATCTCTTTGAGATAGAGTAAAATTAAAATCTCGACTATGAATACCGAGCGGAATAATTGGTAGTTGCGGTCTTGGGAGTTTTTTTGCTTTAAATTTATTTTTTAAAAATTCTTCTTGATAATCAACAATTTTCATTATTGATGACTTAACGCTAGGTGAGGTACAAATAAGTGCATCCCACTCCATGGCTGGTTTAGAATAAAGGTCAGAAATAAAATTAATTACACCCATCGACATTGTTGTATGCGTTATACCTACAATACTAAAAGAACTATTTCCGAATTTTGATCGATATAAACCAAAGTTCCCTATCTGAGGATCATGAATAAATAAACCTCCGTATTTACTAGAATTATTTAATTTATCATAATTAAATATCTCAACCCTTAATTTTTTATCTTTTAAAACAAGTTGAGAAAAAGCTTTGATAAAATTATCATTGTGCATCTTATCCGGAACTAAAAAGCCTGCAGATTCATAATCACCTTCAGCAATAGCCCTTAGATATGAAAGCCCAGCAGCATGGCGGCCCATCAAACGACCATCCTTATACTGAAAAGCATCAGACATATATAGAGTAGCTAAAGGATAATAATTATCTTCCACTGGTTATTTTCCAAGGTGCTTATTAAAATTTTTTTTGAGAAAATCTTGTTCAAATTCTGGTTTAATAGCATTAACCCACAAATCTATACCATTACTTACAGCCATACCCGTTTTAAACCCAGCACCATGAAGCAAACCAAGTAATACTTTGCTAGTAAATCCACATTTATGAGCCATATAATGCTTACCATCTTGCAATGAGGCTCTATGACCATATAAAATATCTATTGCAGCAATGGGTCCAGCTCCTGATTCATATAAAGTACCAATAAGATTACCTTCAGCAACATGTTTGGCAACTCCTTGAAGGTCAGGGACCCCTATATAAACTTCACCATCATCCTTTACTACCCTATAAAACTCTCTTAAAGCAATATCAACTTCGTGTGGATATAAATGCTCTAAATTATGTGATGAGTAAATTGCATCAAAACTTTTATCATCTATCATTGATAAATCAGTCAATGAAGCAATAATATCAGGCTTAGGTTTTATTGTTTCATCAATATCTAAGCGCACCTCTACCCAATCACTTTTTTCAAAGGTTTTCGTTGAATTTTCTTTAGTTTGTGGACCACAGCCCACATGAAGAAGTTTTTTCATATTTAACCTAATTTAGTTTATAGAAATATATATTATACAAAGCAAAATGATAATATAAGAATAAAATTTATGATAATATTAAATTAAAATAAATAAGCTCGATTATTTTGAAGTAGGGAATATTATTGATGACTCAAAAAAATTATTTATAATTAATTCTCTCTTTTCTTTACCAAGATCAATTTCATTTGAATTTAAAATATAGTCAATCGATCTAGGTGATTCAAGTAAACGATAAATAGCATCTTCATCATCATTAAGCATTGTTTTACGATTAGCACTTAAAATAAAAGAATTTCCAACACCTCGTGATTTTTTATAACTATGATACTTTCTAGTATTTAGAACAGTCTTATGATCTTTCATAAGGTCATGTTGTAAAAAAAGATTAGATTCATTTTTTGATAAACAAAATAAATGCTTAAAATGACTCTTGTAAGGGCCTTTAATATTACAAACATTATCCCATTGTTCTTGTAAGCTTTTACTCTTTAATCGCTTAACTAAAGGAGGAATGAAATTTTGCTTAATATTAGCAGAAGGATAATAAAGAGAATTACTATACCATCCTTGAAAAAAAACATTACTCAACTTAAATAATTCAAATAACTCATTTACAGAATAATAATGCACAGAATGATTAAGGAAACGAATAGTAAAATCTCTTATATCAATGAAAGAATTTGGATCAGCTTGTTCTTTTACAAAATCTAAAAGAGCTATACGGCTGGGATGTAAATTATCAAGTTTTTTAACAAAATCAAATGCTTCATTAATATCTTCATCTGATTCATAAGAATATCCAAGATTCAAAAGAACATCTCGAATAATATTAACTTGTTGAAAGTAAGAGGAAGATAAAACATTAGCCAAGATAACACCATTATCGGAAAGTAATGATGATATATGTTTTAAAACTTGAACTGGATTTTCATGATAAGAAATAAAATCCATTGTAATTATAATATCAAATTGATTGTCATTAAAATCAAGAATATCAATGTTATGTATTTTTAAGTTTTTAATATTATAGTCTTCAATCTGTTTTAAATTTGAATCAATTACACTTGAAGAAATATCAATAGCAGTAAATTTAAACTTAGGATTTCTTAGACTATGGTAAATTGCTTCATTATGACCACAACCTACTATAAGAACTTTGTACTTTTTTTTTAATTTTTGAGTAGAGAAAATATGATCTAATTCATCGTGAAGATCAAAAGGTAAACGCATTCCTTGTTCAATTTTTTTCTTAACATCATAAGGATGTGGAAAAGGATATTTATCAAAAATATTATTATTCATTTTTTAATAAAAAAAAAGGGGAGCAAAAGCTCCCCTCAATTTTTTCTTCACAGTATCCTAGTATGAGGAATCCGCATCTGTTAAGTCATACACAGCATTCACAGCATCGGAAGCAAATGCATCAGCTGTAACTGTATCAATAAAGGCAACTAGTTCAACTTCGTTAGCAGTAATAGAAGTATCACTAACAACCGCAGCTGAGTCCATGTGATAAATATAAGCATCACCATTATCATAAGCTATAGCATAGAACTTATCACCTGCTGTATTCACAGTAATGCTCGCAATTGTATCTGTGGGATCACTATTATCAGCAACTAATGCTTTAAAGAGTGCAGTACCATTAGATGAAGCAACTTTATCATCTTCAAGATCAACATTTCCAATACTTGGCGTATCAGCAGCAGCAATTTCAAGAATATCAAATTGAGCAGTATTAGTGGTTATAGTTTGAGCACCACCATCAGCAATATTCTGAGTAGGCATCTCACCAACAACAGCTGTAGTACCGTCTGTACCGTCAGTAGATCCATCTTCTGATAAAGATATCTTATCAGTTTGCATTGTAAATCCAGTGATAGAGTCATAACCACCTAATGTGTCAATAACAATGGTTTCAACACCACCTGCAACAGTAACAGCATCAATACCTGCACCTGTCCAGATCACGTCGTTACCAGCTGTACCGACAACTGTATCGTTACCAGCATAAGTA
>MDTG01215396.1_pt1 | contig 18657 bp, 18 predicted proteins | sample 811421 | NCBI WGS metagenome assembly MDTG01 (sample SAMN05326645, study PRJNA326480) | marine metagenome | isolation source: seawater | place: Pacific Ocean: South East | collected 2011
ATTAAATATTGAGGTAAAATTATCTTTAAATTCAACATTATTGCCAAACATTTTATTTGAATAAGCATAAGCTTCTAAAAGAATTTTTTTTTTAATTATGCAGTTTCTAGGCAAGTCATTCAAATTCTTAATGAATGAGTTAAATCTGTCTAATTTATGAGTGTGGTCCAATTTAATGTATGAATATTTTTCGTGGAGTTGTGACATTATTTTTTTTCCACTTTTATTATTTACTCTAAAATCCATCATTATCCCTCCACATCCAATAAATCCTTTATTTTTTTTTAAAAATTTTAAAGATTTGTTTAAATTTTTATGAACAATGAAATCATCACTTGCTGCAAATAAAACAAATTTGGTTTTTACTTTTTTTAGACTAGAATAAATTTTTTTATAAAAAATTTCATATGTTTTATCTTCAACAAATTTAATATATTTAACTTTTTTATTTTTAATAAAATTTTTTATTAAACTATTTTCAATTTTCTTATTACCTCCATCTGCAATGATAAGATTATATCTATTTAAACAAAAATTAAAAAATTGAAAAAATCTTTTATTAAATTCATGTCTGTCTTTAATCAATAGAATTATAGTAAGATCGTTATTCATAAAAATTTCTAAAATAAACTTTTTATTTGTTATTTATATGATATATCAATAAATAATAGTATTCTAATTGTATGAAATCTAATTTTTTAAGTCAGTTTATTAGATATAAAAAATACCAACATATTATTTATAAGAAATATAAATCACCAAGAGAATTAGATAAAATTAATGAAGATTATATAGAAAAACTTAAAAAAGATGGATTTATTATTATTAAAAATTATTTTTCAAAAGAAAAGTGTTTAAAATTAATAAATATTCTTGATGATTTTATGATGAATAACAAAGATAAAATATGTATAGACTCAAATTTTTCAGATAATAGAGTTTACGGTGCTGAAAATATATCATTAAGTTTTAGAGAAAAAGTAGATGAAAGTGTGAAACTCACAAAACAGATTGGTGAACAATATTTAAATCAAGATATTGATCTTTACATGATAATGGCCAATAAAGTTATTTTTAAAGATGGAAATTTGGGGTCTGGTCAAGGTTGGCATAAAGACTCGTACACAAAACAATTTAAATCAATAATTTATTTAAATCATGTTGATACAAATAACGGTCCTTTGCAGATAGTAAGGAATTCTAGATCAGATATTTTTATGTTAAAAACTTTTTATAAATTAAAAAATAAATTTCCATCTACAAGATTTACTGATGATGAAATTAGTTCAATTTTAGATAATAAAAATGAAATATTAGAATTAACAGCAGAAGCAGGCTCATTAATTTTATTTGATAGTAGCCTAATACATAGAGGTAAAAAATTAACGAGTAAAACTAGATATGCTCTAACGAATTATTATTTTAGAAAATCTGACTTTGAAAGTCATAAAGGCCATTTTTTACCACTTTTAAATAAAATTTAATAAAATGTATCATAAAATATCAAAACAGATCAAATTTTGTATATAAATTATTTATGAAAATTATTTCTAGCGTTTTTAAATATCTATCACCGAAAGAAAAAAAACAATCTTACTTATTATCTATTTATATAACAATTTATCTAATATTGGAATTATGTTCATTGTCGTTATTTATTCCAATTATTCAACTCTTTTTTTCAAATTCACAAAATGAGTTTTTAAGTCAAATTTATTTTTTAAACAATTTTGATTTTCAAACTCAATTAATACTTCTGTTATCTATATTAATAATAATTTATTTAATTAAAAATTCAGTAAATGCATATTTAATTTTTTATAAAAAAAGACTTCTGGCAGATATGCAAATTAATTTTTCCTCTAGAGTTTTTAATTATTATCTAAATCAAAATTATAGTTTTTTTTTAAAAACTGATAAGCCAGAGATAATTAGAAACATAGGACTTTTACCAGGGTTCATAGAGATATTAGAAAATTTCATAAATGTCGCTATAGAAATTTTTATAATTATAATAGTTTTTTCAATTATTTTTTATACTGATTATAAAATTGGTTTTGTTCTAACAGTTACCTCAATAATCTTTGCTTATCTTATCATACGATTATTTGGAAAAAGAATGAAAAGATATGGAGAGGAAATTAATATTTATCAAAAAAAATATGTAGAAAATCAGCTAGAATCCTTTGGAATTATTAAAGAAATAATATTAAATAAAAAGCAAACTTTTTTTTTAAAAGATTTTACGAATACTATTTTTAAAAGATCTAGAGCAATTATAAAGCATGGATTTTTATTAGAAATACCTAGGCAAATGATTGAAGTTTTAATAGTTATAGGTATCTCAATTTTAATTATAGCGTTAATAGGATTTGATTATCAAAAAAATGAAATGGTAGTAACTTTGTCTGTGACAGCTGCATTAATTTTTAGAGCAATACCATCAGTGACAAGGATAATTTATCAATCTAATAATCTTTATTTTAAGATCGATATGATTAAAAGAGTTCAAAAATTGCTATCAGATTTTCATTATAAGGATATTCAAACAAATATAGAAAATTTTGAATTTAAAAACTTGGAATTAAAAGATGTAAGTTACGAATATAAAGAAGATAATCTTATTTTTCAAAATTTCAATTTTAAGTTAGAAAAAAATAAATCTATAGGACTTATTGGCAAATCTGGAAGTGGAAAATCTACATTATTAGATTTGATGAGCTGCTTACTTGAACCTAAAAAAGGTAAAATTTTCATTAATAATCAATTGTTGGATAATAAATTTAAAGAAAATTATCAAAATACTATTAGCTATATATCACAAAAAAATTACTTACTTAATGGGACCATTATAGATAACATTGCTTTTGGTATTAATAATGATGATATCGACTTAAAAAAAATTGAAAATGCAATAAAATTATCTAACCTAGAAAATCTTATAAATTCCTACAGTGAGGGAATTAAATACCATATAGGAGAAGATGGTAAAAATCTTTCAGGAGGACAAAGACAAAGGTTAATTATTGCAAGGGCAATTTATAAAGAGTCACAACTTATTTTTTTTGATGAATCTACTTCAGCGTTAGATGAGGCTACAGAAAAGAAAATTTTTGAGGACATTTATTCTAAATTACATCGTAAAAAAACCCTGGTTATTTCGTCACACAATAAAAATTTGCTTTCATTTTGTGATGAGATAATAAGTGCAGAAAATTTCAAATAGGATGATTTATAAAAAAAAAATAGCTTTATTTATTTTTGTATTCTTTTTTATAATATATATGATTTTTAGTAGTTTTGTAGGAGATACAAAACTTTATAAGCTTAAAAAATTGATACCTTCAGATCAGAAAAAAATAATAAAAAAATATATTTTTCCATATAAGTATATTAGCGAAATTGAGAAAAAAAATTTATCAATAAGTAATTCATTAGAATATTATCAAAAACAATTAAATAATTCAAATAACATTATTAATGAGAAAGATAAATTTATTTCAACCATCCCAGAAAAGATTGGCTTTGGTGAATTCAATAAAACTGACTTTAACAAATATAATCTTAAAAATATTAATGTTTCTTTAACAGAATATAAAAATTATTTTTTAGAAATAAAAAAAGCTAGCTTAGCTAAATCAGGGTCTAATTATCTGGAACAGTATGAAGATAAAATTATTATTATATCTGGTAGTGGAAATTTTTCCTATTTTAAAAAGGATTTTTTAGATAAAGAAAACTTTAAAACAAATATTATTGAGACCAATATTAAAGATTTAATTTTGTATGATGATTTTTATATAAATTCAAAATTTGGAATAAAAGATGTTTTTATTGCTAAAGATAAAATTTATTTTTCATATATCAAAGAAGTTAAAAAAGATTGCTTTAATACTTCCGTAGCTAGAGCAGAATTAAATTTTGATAAACTATATTTCGATGATTTTTTTACTTCAAATGAATGCATAAACTCAAATTTTGAGGGTTTTCAACCACATTCTTCAGGAGGCAGGCTATTTAGTTTTGGTGAAAATTTACTTTTTTCTGTTGGAGAATATTTAGATAGAAATCGAGCCCAAGATAAAAACAGTATATTTGGTAAAATTTTAATCCTAGATCCAATGAAAATAAATAATTATAAGGTTTTGTCATTAGGCCATAGAAATCCGCAAGGACTTTATTTTGATGAAGTTAATAGAGCGGTTATTTCTACAGAGCATGGCCCAAAAGGTGGAGATGAAATAAATATTAATTTAGATTTAGACAAAATAAGTAATTACGGATGGCCCATATCCTCATATGGAGAACATTACTCACCTTCAAATGAAGCATATGAAAAATTTCCATTTTTTAAATCTCATATAAAACATGGTTTTAAAGAACCAATGATATATTTTGTTCCATCCATAGCTATTTCTCAAATAGTTAAAATAAATAATTTATTTGATTATGCAAATGATAAAAATTTTTTGATCGTTGGATCATTAGGCAATGATCCGTCTGAAGGTGATATGTCTTTACATTTTATTACAACTACAAAAGATTATAGCAATATAATCGAACAGGAAAAAATTAATGTTAATAATAGAGTAAGAGATATAATAATATTAGATGATAATAAATTATTATGTTCTTTTGAAACTAAATCAACTATCGGACTTATAACAATAGATCCTAAAATTTAAAATGAGTAAAAAAGTTTATTTCAACAAAATTGAAAAAATTAGTCTAAAAAAATTTGTATCTTCAAATAAAAAAAAAATTTTAGACTCAATTCTTAAGGGAAACATTGTAGTAGTTAAAAATGCTGTTGATAAAAAAAAAATTTTAAAAGTTTGTGAAAAAATTCATAAAAAAAAAATTTCCATTTCATCATCAAAAAAAATGCTGGAAGGGATTAAGAATATTTTTTATTTAGCGAAACCAATAAAAAAAGACAAATTAATCAATAAATCAAAATATATAGTCTCAAATAGATCGTGGTATTTTTTCCCATGGAATAAAGATTATTCCGGTTTAGTAAAATTAGTTCAACCAGTTTTTAATAAAGTAATTGAAATAAATGGTCATAATCCAAAAAAAATAATTAGAAACACGCCTAAAGATGGAACAATACAAAGATTTCATTTAATGAATTATCCAATAGGTAATGGCTACATATCAAAACATATAGATCCTACCAATATAGTCAAAGTTACAGCTGGAATTTATATTACAGAATATAAAAAAAATTATGAAACGGGAGGTTTTTACGTAATTAATTCTAAAAAGAAGAAAGTTAAAGTTGATAAATATATAAAATCATCAGACATGGTTTTATTTTATGCATCTTTACCTCATGGAGTTGATAAAATTACTAAACCATTAATAAAACCCAAAAAAAAACATGAGGAAGGACGATGGTTTCTCAACATGACACTAGTTGCCTCACATCATATAAAAAATAGAATTACAAGCTATGGATTATAGTTTTAAAGCTTAACGTGGCTAATCCATTTACCACCATTTTTTAAAAATTTTTTTTCTTTACCAAAAATTTCTTGTTTGTGATTCCAGGCAAATAGATAAGAATAATCATATTTTTTTTTTTTAAAATTTTTCATATTTACAATTGGAATATGCATCCCAGGAGAAAATTTATTTATTTTGTCCTCAGAAGTATCATATATGCAGTCAATAAGATCAGGACCTATATCACAAAAATTTAAGATCGTGGTACTTTTTGCAGTAGCGCCATAACCACAAATTGATTTATTCCTTATTTTTATTTTTTTAATTTTAGATTTAATCTTATCTCTTGAAATTAAACAGTCTTCTTTAAATTTTTTGCAACCCAATATATTAGAAATATTATTTTTACTTTCATATTGTAAATATGAATATACTTTTTTTTTAATTCTAAATTTATTTTTTCTTCCTATTATGTATCGAAGTGAACCCCCATGGGTTTTATAACTTTGAATATCTAAAAGTTCAAAATCATATGATCTAAAAATTTTCATTATAGCTGTTGCAGAGAACATATATATATGCTCATCATATAATTGATCATAAGAAACATTCTTGTACATTGAACCAAGGTATGGTTCCTCAAAAATGAAAAATCCATCTGAAGAAAGTAAATAGTCTGCACACTTAATGACATCTAAAAGATCTTTAATATGACAAAAAACATTTGCAGCGTAAATAACTTTTGTATTTTTGTAATATTTTTTTAATTTACTCATATTTTTATAATTAAAAAAAATGTTCATAGTATTAACACCATTTTTCTTTGCTTCCTCAACTACGTTAGGAGAAGGGTCAATTCCCAGAGCATTAATTTGAGTATTATTAAAATTTTTTAACATCGAGCCGTCGTTTGAACCAATTTCTATCAAGTTAGAATTGTAATCGAGAAAGTTATTCTTTAACCAAGCTGCACATTTTTTAAAGTGATTAACCATATGTTTAGATTTGTTTGTGAAAAAGGGATAGTTTTTGTAAATATTGTTAACAAATTTTGGTATCTCTAAAACCTGAAATAATGAAATCTCTTCGTTAAATCCCAATTTCAAATCATAAAATCTTTCCTTTTTAAATTCATTTTTTCTTAAAAAACCATTTGCTAAAGGCATTTTGCCTAATGACATAAAAGAATTTATTTTTTTTTTGGTAATATTACATTTAGACATAATTCTGAAATGATGTTTACATTATTATGTAATAATATAATACTGTTTTTTTATCTAATAAATTAAACTTTTTATGACAAAAAAAATTATTTCTTTAAAAGAATTTCAAAAAAAAAGATTAGACTGGAAAAAAAAAATTTTTAAAAATAAAAAAATTCAAATTTTAAAAAAAAAACTTTATATAGAAACAGATAAACTAAATTATAGTTATACGCACAACTGGTTAGGAGAGCCAATTCTTCAGACCCCTGATGATCTTTTTGCACAACAGGAAATAATTTTTAAAACAAAACCAGAGGTTATAATCGAGACAGGAGTTTGTTGGGGTGGATCTATATTATTTTATAACATGATGTCAAAAATTATTCCTATTAAAAAAATTATTGGGATAGACATTTTCATCCCTAACCCGTTAAGAAATAGGCTTAAAAAAAGTTGTGATAAAAAGTTAATTTTGTTGAATGAAGATTCAACAGACTTAAATTTAATTTCTAAATTAAAAAAGATAACTCAAAAATTTAATAGTTTTTTTATACATTTAGATAGCAACCATACTCATGAACACGTTTTGAAGGAGTTAAATCTTTACTCGGGATTCTTAAAAAAAGGTAACTATATAATTTCAGATGATACGATTGTTGACGAAATACCAGATCAAACTCATAGACCAAGACCGTGGAATAGCAAAAGCAACCCAAAGACTGCTTTAAATACTTTTTTAAAAAATAATAGAGATTTTAAAATTGATAAAACATTAAACTACAACCAAATGTTATCAAGCTGTCCTGGTGGTTACATTTATAAACGATAGACTTGTTAAATTTGAGCTATTAAAATTTTATTATTATTTTCTTAATTATTTTTTTTACAAAAAAAATAAATTTATAATAATTTATCAATATTTTATTTGTTAAAATTTTATAAAAACTAATTTTTAAATTAATCTTTTCAATAATAACATTATTTTTATTTGTATTGTGTGAACCTGAGACCAGTATACATTTAGGTTTATCTTTAGACCATTGAATATTTTTGTGGTCATAATTTAAAGGAATTTTTATTTTACTCTCAGGAGTGGCGTATTGTAAAATAATTGAATGTCTAACTTTAATCCCAAAATTTTTTGTTTTGTGCCATAACTTTCCACTCCACATTACGAACTCTCCATCTTCTAAAAACAAATTTCTTAATTTACATTTATCATCTTCTTTCAAAGATGCTTTTAGAACTGACTCATCATTTTTAACTTGCATACCTTTTTCTGCTAAGAGTTGTGGAAATGTATTAAGATTGTGTGAGTTTGATATTAATGATAAAGGGGTGTCTTTTGATAAATTTTTTAATCCAATCCAAACCGTTACCCCATCCCAATAATTATATTCTAAATCGGTATGCCAAGAATGTTCTATATTAGGCTTTTGCTCAATAAAACAACTTCCCCATAATAAGATGTCGACCCCCAAAATTTTTTTTACTTTTTCTAAAATTATTTCATTTGCAGCTAATTTTTGAACTTCATGAGAAACTTCGTGAATTGATTTAGACCACTGATATTTGTTTTTTGGTATATATCTTTCATTTAAAATTTTTGAACGATTATTAGTATCACAAATTTTGAATGGTCCAGCGAAACCATTATCATAAAAATTTTTTTTCTCAAAAATCATTGAAAATAAAAATTGTTAAATATATTTTTTAAATTAATTTCTTTAAATCTATTATAACCAAATATAGTATAAATTTTCATAATAGCTAAATCTTTAAAATTGATTTAAGTTTTTTAATATCAACAGAACTATCAGGCATCATTTTTGGCATATTTTTTTTTGATACATATTTTTTTGGAATTACAGAGCTATTTGTTTTGATAGCAAATTTATAAATACTTCTTCTTACACCACCAAGATTAATGATCCCCTTTTTATTAATAATTTTTGGTAAAATTTTTGCAACTTCGTCATGAGTTAAAAAATTACTTTTTATATTTGTAAATCCAAATTTGTGGATAAATGGAGTTTCAAGCATTGCAACTCTTATAATTAGAGAATTTTTTAAGTACATTTGAACCGCACATTCTCCACCTAGTTTTGACCAAGAATAATTATTTGCGGGTAGCAGGGCATCAGTTTCCTTATAATTACCAGTTTTGCAGGGGTAAACATAATGAGATGACATGTAGATTAGTTTAATATTATAAGCATTGGATAGTTTTACAAGATTACAAGTTCCAACAATGTTTAGATTAATACTTTTTGAAATATCTTTTTCATGAATAATTAGAGGCCGAGATAATGCTGCCAGATGTATAATAATCTTTGGTTTAATCTTTTTAATTTTATTTTCGAGTGATTTAATTTTAGTTATATCAAATTGTTTTTTTGAAAAATAAAAAATATTCTTATTATTAAAATTTTTTTTTAAGGTTTTAGCAAATCTGCCATCGCCCCCAGTGATTATTATTCTTTTCATTTTATTAAATTTTATCAAAACTAGGGTGAAGTTTATCTCTTTCAGATAAAATAGGATTTTTTATTTTCCAATTTATTTTTAATTTTTTATCCAAAGGATGAATTCCTCTCTCATATTTTGCAAATCTATACTCACTAAAATGATATAGTAGTATATTTTCTTTTGCTAAAAAACCTATTCCATGAGCGAAATTTTTTGGAACAAAAAGTAAATAACCAGGTTTGAGAATAAATTTGTATACTTTACCGTAGTCTTTACTTCTTTTATCTATGTTAACACATATATCTATAGCCTCACCTCTTAAAATACTCAAAATTTTTTCTTGGGGTTTAATTACTTGGTAATGTAGACCTCTGATAACATTTTTTACAGAATGAGAATAAGCTGTAAATTTTGAATTGAATTTGTAGTTTTTTTTTAAATAAAGTTCTTGAAAAAAACCTCTTCTATCAAAAAAAACCTGTTTTTTTATTAATAGCGGTTTATTTTTAAATTTTATCATAATTAAGTTACAATTAATATAATAAAAAATTATTATTATGCTATATAAATTTTTAAACTATCTTAATTTAATTAATGAATATTTTAATCACAGGAGCACTTGGACAAATTGGATCTAGTTTAATTTCTAGATTAAATGAGATTAAAAATCTTAAAAAAGTTTATATAATTGATAGTTTAAGATCTAATAACATTAATGTTTTATTTAAGTTAAATTTAAAAAAAATTGAAATTAAATTCATAAAAGTTGATTTAATAAACAAAAAAATTTTGAGTAAAATTAATGATAAAATTGATTATGTAATTCATTTAGCTTCTATTACAAATGCTGAAGCCTCATTTAAAATTAAAAAAATCTTATTTCAGAATAATTATGGAATTTTTAAAAATATAGTAAATTTTTGTATTAAAAAAAAAGCAAAATTAATACATTTATCAAGCACTAGCGTTTATAGTCTTAAGTCTGAATTAGTGGATGAGAGTTTAGAAAAATTAGCTCCACAAAGTCCTTATGCAGAAGAAAAAGTGCTTGAAGAAAGATATTTAAATAAAAATAAAAAAAGAATAAAATTTATTACTTTAAGACTAGGTACAATTACAGGAGTTTCAAAAGGAATGAGATTTCATACAGCTGTAAATAAGTTTTGTCTCAATACAATTTTAAGAGAGAACATTCCCATATGGGGTAATGCTATGAAACTTCATAGACCATATCTTTCTTTAAAGGATGCTGTTAAAACAATAATTTTTTTTATCAATAAAAAAAAGTTCGACAATGAAATTTATAATGTGATAACTGCAAATTACACTGTTGAAGAAGTTTTAAATTTCATTAAAAAAAATAAATATAAAATAAAGACAAAAATTATAAAATCTCCAATATTGAGTCAATTTTCTTTCAAAGTATCTCGAAAAAAACTTGATCAAACTGGATTAATATTAAGCAATTCAATTGAAGGAGATGTAAAATCTACTTTAAATTTATTAAAAAAATTATATTAACTTTTTAGTGCAACCAAAAAAAATAACTATTATTGCAGATAAATCCAAGATTGAGGGTGGTGCTAATATTGCTGCAATGAGAATAGCCAATATTTTAAAAAAAAAATTTTCAATAAATGTAATACATCCTAAAAAAAACATTACTCATTTCTTGAAAAATTTTATATCAAAAATAATCATTAAAGTTTTTATTGGTAGAACAGCATTTCTAAATTCGTTAAATATTTTTGATAATATTGATACAAGTAATTTAAAAAATGAAATTTTGAATATACATTGGATTGGTAAAGAAACAATATCTTTAGATACTTTAATTAAAAAAAAAATTAATATTATTTGGACGCTTCATGATATGTGGCCGATAACCTCAACTGAACATTTTGTTTATAACTCAAAAATTAGAAAATATTCAAAAAAAGATTTAAAAAAAAATTTTTTGAAAAAAAAAATATTCTGTAAAAAAAAAGAATTATTTAGCTCAAAAAAAGTCATTTTAATAACTTGTTGTAAATGGTTAGAAGACATAGTTAAAAGAAGTGATAATACTAAAAAACTTTATGTTAAAACAATTTATAATCCTATTGAAATTGAAATTTGGAAAAGAAAAAATAAGAAACTTTCCAAAAAAAAATTAAAATTAGATTTAAAAAAAAATTTTATTTTGTTTGGAGCACATGGTGGTCTTAGCAATCCTAGAAAAGGTGGTGATCAGCTAATTAAAAGTATTGAAAAAATAAAAGATTTTTTAATAAAAAATAACTATGAAATAATAGTTTTGGGTGGGAAAAAAAATTATAAAGAAAATTATAATGGCGTAATTTATAATTTTAGAAAACATGAGTCTAGTAAAGAAAGACAAGTTTTGTACCATTCTGTAGTAGATTTAACTTTATCTTGTGCAAGAGCTGAAGCTTTGCCTCAGTTTTTAGTTGAAACTATTTTATGTAAAAATCCAGTAGTTTCGTTCAACATTGGAGGTATTAAAGAAATTGTTACACACAAAAAAAATGGCTTCTTAGTTGATCCATTTGATATTAACAGTTTTTCTAAAGGAATAAAATTTGTAATTGAAAATAAAAAAAATTTGAGTCTAAAAAGAAACATAAATTTTATTAAAAAGGAATTTAGTGCAAAAAGTGTTATGAAAAAATATAATGAAGCGATAAAAAAATTTACTAAATGAAAAAATTTGCTCCATTAGTAGTATTTACTCACTCAAGAATTAACGAATTAAAAAAATGTATATCCTCGCTTAAAAAGTGCAAAGAATCAAAAAATACTCACTTGTATATAATATCAGATGGTGCTGTTGATCAAATACAGGAAATCAAAGTAAATAAAATCAGAAAGTATATAAGATCAATAAAAGGTTTTAAAAAAAAAACTATTTATTTAAGAAAAAAAAATTTTGGTCTCTCAAAAAATATTTTAAGTGGTGTAACAAAGATAATTAATAAACATGGAAAAATAATTATATTAGAGGAAGATATTATTGTTCAAAAAGAATTTATTAAATTTATGAATTTAAGTTTAGAAAAATATAAAAATGAAAGAAAGATTTGGCATATTTCAGGTTGGAATTATAACGTAAATATCTCATCTAATTTTGATGCTTATTGCATAAGAACAATGAATTGCTGGGGTTGGGGAACATGGAAAAATCGTTGGATTAATTACAAAAAAAATCCAAATAAAATAATAAATAAATGGTCTAAAGAAAAAATCTCTAAGTTCAATTTTGACAATACCTTAAATTTTTATTCTCAAGTTGTTCGAAATTATAAAAAAAAAATAAATACCTGGGCTGTTTTTTGGTATGCAACTATTTTTGAAAATAATAAATTATGTATAAATCCCACAACGACACTCACAGAAAATATTGGAATTGGCAAAAAAGCAACTCATACCATTAATGTAGATGATATTTTTAAGAGTAAATTTAAAAACAAATCAAAAAATCAATTTACTTTACCTAATGATCTTACTGAAAACAAATCTATTAATCAAGAAATACAAAAAAAGATAAAAAAAAACAAAATTAAAAAATATTTTTTAAAGCTAAAAAAGTTACTATGATAAAAAAAATTCTTAAAAAGATTAACGAAAAAATATTTTTTTTTAAACCAAAAGTTAAGAAAAAAAATCTTACCATCAAACACATTGGCACAATTTATGGTGGATATGATATTTGTATCGATTTAATAAGCAATCCTGTTGTTATTAGTTGTGGTTTAGGTGAAGATGCCAGCTTCGATATTGATATGATAAACGATTACAATGCTAAAGTCATATGTGTTGATCCAACACCAAGGGCTATAAAATATTTTGATTCTATTAAAAATAATTTTGGCCAGGACAAACAAAAAAATTATAACGAAACTGGAAAAATAGAAATTGAGTCATATAATTTAAAAAGAGTTAACAGCAAAAATTTCATGCTTATTTGTAAAGCTATTTGGTCAACCGGGAATCAAGATCTTAAGCTTTTTTATCCAGATAATGAAAATCACGTGAGTTTATCAATAAATGAAAAAACAGGATACGAGCAAAAAAAATATTTTTTATCTAAAACTATTTCTTTAAATGAAATCATTCATGAAAAAAAATTAGCTAAGGTTGATATTTTAAAACTAGATATTGAAGGTGCTGAACTAGATGTAATTGAGAGGCTATTAATTGATCATGAAAAATTTAAGTTACCTGATCAACTAATTGTAGAATTTGATATTAGGAGAAGACCTAATTTAAACACTTTTTTAAAGTTAAAAAAATTACATAGAAAAATAGAGAATTTTTATGATTTGATTTATATAAATAAAAAGGGTGACTTTACATATTTAAAAAATTAACGGCGTATGACATGAGAATATTGATAACTGGAAGTTCAGGATTTATAGGTTTTCACTTAGTAAAAGAATTGATTAAAAAAAACAAAGTTTTAGGAATTGATAATCATAATAAGTATTATTCTCAAGACCTTAAAAAAAAAAGATTAAAAATTCTAAAAAAAAATAAAAAATTTATTTTTAAAAAAATAAATATAAATGATAAAATAAAATTAGATATAATTTTTAAAAATTTTAAACCACAAATTGTTATTCATTTAGCAGGTCAACCTGGGGTATTATATTCGTTAAAAAATCCTAAAAGCTATTATACAAATAATACATTGGTAACAAAAAATATCTGTAAAATTTGTTTAAAATATAAAATAAAAAAATTTATTTTTGGTTCTTCCAGCTCAGTATATGGAAAACAAAAAAAATTCCCTATAAATGAAAAATTTTTATTAAATCCACAAAATCCATATGCAAAAACAAAAATGGAATCCGAAAAATTAGTAAAAAAGATTTTTCAAAATAAAATAGATTACGTGGTTTTTCGTTTTTTTACTGTTTATGGTCCATATGGAAGACCAGATATGTTTATTCATAAATTTTTAAATTCTATTAAAGATAAAAAAAAAATAAAATTACATAATGCAGGATTAAATTTCAGAGATTTTACTTATGTGAAAGACGTAGTAAAAATTGTTGCAATAACTATAAATAAGAACTTAAAATACAAATTATATAATATTTGCAGATCAAAACCTATTTTAACAAATAAATTAGTAAATTTAATTAAAGAATATTTTCCTCAAAATATTATGAAACTTGAAAAAATTCCATTTGTAAAAGGAGAAATGCTAAAAACTCACGGAAGCAACTCAAAACTAAAAAAAGAGTTTAGCAATATAAAATTTACTGATATTAAAGTTGGTTTAAATAAGACAATTTTGAATTTTAAAAAATTCAATTATTAAATTAATTTTTGTAAAAAACGTACTTTATTATATATCTTTTGAATTAAACTATAAATGTATAAAATTTTTTATTGGTCACCATATTTGTCGAATGTTGCAACAATAAATAATGTTTTAAATTCGGCTTTATCATTAGCAAAATATAATAAAAAATTTGAAATTTCACTTATTAATGTTTTTGGTGAGTGGGATGTAAAAAAGAATTTATTGAAGAAAAATAATATCAAAATTGAAAAATTAACTTCTTTAAATATTAATTTACCAATTATTGGGTATTTGAGATCTCGAATATACTTATTTTTTATTTTTTTTATCAATTTTTTTCCGTTTTTAAATTTATTAAAAAATAAAAAACCAGATTATATAATTATTCACTTGCTTACCTCACTACCTCTTATTTTACTTTTTTTATTTAATTTTAAAACTAAATTTATCTTAAGGATTTCTGGATTACCTAAATTAAATTTTTTAAGAAAACTCTTATGGATGAAGGTGTCTAAAAAAATATGCATGGTTACGTGTCCATCTATTGAAACTTATAATCAAATAAAAGAATTAGAAATATTTCCAAACGATAAGATTACAATATTGTATGACCCAATCATTAAGATTTCCGACATTATGGAGAAAAAAAAAAGAAATCTTTGATAAAGACCTTTCAGAGAACTTTTATCTAAGTATTGGACGATTAACTAGACAAAAAAATCATATTTTACTTTTAAAAGCATTCTTAGAGCAGACCAAAAAAAACAAAGATACAATCCTTTATATAATTGGTGATGGAGAGAAAGAAAATTATCTAAATAATTTTATAATTGAAAATAATCTGACTAAAAATATTATTTTGTTGGGCTATAAAAAAAATGTGTTTCCATTCTTATATAAAGCAAAAGCAACCATAATAACTTCCTTATGGGAGGACCCAGGAGCTGTAATGATAGAATCTGCTTTTTGTAATACACCAATTATTTCTAGTGATTGTAAAAATGGACCTAGTGAATTTATAATGAATAATAAAGCTGGCTATTTATTTAAAAATGATGATTTGAATAGTTTAACAACTGTAATTGACAATTTTATTAATAACTCAGATGGATCAATTAAACAAAAAATAATTACAGCCAAAAAAAATTGTAAGAAATTTACTTATTTTAATCATTATAAAAAATTAAAATCTATATTAAATGTCTGAAATAATTTTTTTTAGCTTTGTTGTTATCATTTATTTTGCAATTAAAATTTGTGAAAGAAAAAAAATTCTTTTAGACTTTAAAAAGGAAAAACATAAAAGGTTTGCATCAAAAACTAACAATTATTCAATTGGTGGTATTATTTTCTTTTCATTCTGTTTGTTTATTTTTTTTGAAAAAAATTATTTTGATATAACCTTTTTATCATTTTTAAGTTTAATTTTCTTTTTGGGTTTTTTCTCAGATATTAAATTTTTCAAAAGCCCAAAATTAAGATTTTTATTACAATTTATATTCTTAATTTCATTTGTATTAATTGAAGATTTTAAAATTCCCTTGTCAAATATTCATTTTATTGATTTTTTTTTACAAAATTCGTACTTTAATAAATCCTTCACAATATTTTGCTTAATGATTCTATTAAATGGAAATAATTTCATTGATGGAATAAATACTTTGTTGATTGGATATAATATTATTCTAACAATATTCCTTCTAGTAACATTTAAAGAATTTTTGCACAATACAGAGATATTAAAAGATTATTTAATCATTCTGTTAGTTTTATTTGTTTTTAACTTTAATGGTAAAATTATTCTTGGTGATGCTGGAGCTTATATTTTAGCATTTTTCTTAGGTGTCTATCTAATTGACTTTGCTCACAACAATGCATATTTATCACCATTCTTTATAATTTCACTCTTGTGGTACCCATGCTTTGAATTATTATTTTCGATTATCAGGAGATTGAAATATTTAAAAAAAACATACGAGCCAGATACTCAGCATTTACACCAACTTATGTACAAATATTTTTTTATTAAAATTAAAAATAACCAAGTGGCCCATCTTTTTGTTTCAATAATTATAAATTGTTTTTTTTTAATAAGTTTAGTTGTAAATAAAATGTTTGGATATAAAAGCTCAATAATTATATTATTTTTAATATTAAATATTACCATCTACTTAGTTTCATATTATGTTTTAAAGAAAAAAATTAAAGATTAACTTTTGTATGATTTTTCAAAAGCAAGTAAAACCCCAATATTGGTCCAAAATATTGTAGCACCGTAACTTGTAAAAAAACTTCCAGATGGGACAGGCAAAATAAAAGTTGAAATTAAAAAAATGATACAAGATAAGCTAAAAATATTTCTTTCTTTTTTATAATTATAATAATTCTTAATAATTAGATAAAAAATAGATATCATCAAAAGTAAGTAGCCAGTTATACCTAGACTAGTAAGTATATCTAGATGTAATTGATGAGGGTGAGTTGAGCACCTGGCTGAATGGAAAATAAATTTTTTATCTATATATTCTTTTTTTTGACACTCAGCTGGAAAATTTTTTAAACCAATACCAAAAAGTAGATTTTTTTGTGTAATTTTCAAAGCAGAATTATAATGAGCTCCATAAACAGAACTATGATAATAATGGATTAAACCATTATCAAAAATATACTTTGCAAATTGATTTTGAAACCTATTTTTGAGCTCTGAATTTGCATTAATTAAAAAAAGAGTAGAAGCAATAATTGTAGTAAATAAAATTACTTTTAATTTTTTACTAAAAACATTTAAAAAAATAGCAAATAATGAAAGTGAAAAAATTATCTTAATAAAATTTGATCTTTCGCCTATTAATAGTCCAATACTTAAAAAAAATATCATTAAAACAATGCCTAATTTTTTTTCATAGAAATAAAAAATAGTCGATAGAGCGATTAAAATAAATCAAAAATAGTATCCACCAATTTTTAATTCATCATTAAGCATGCCAGAAAGTCGTCCTGGAAATTGGTTGCTAAAACCAAATATATTTTGTCCAAAAATAAATTCAATTAATAGATCCACACTAATAAAAGTAAAAATAATAAACCATGATAAAAAAATTAATTTTATATATTTAAAATTTTTGAAAGAAATAAAATGGGCTAAAGCAAATGAAAGAAATATAAACCTCAAAAAACCAAATGTTCTATTTAGAGAATTTGTAAAGTCTATAGAATTATAAAGATTAAAAAGTAAAAAAATAAAAAAAAATGATATCAATATAAAAAATTTATTTTTGAAAATTTCATAATTTTTTTCTTTAAATATAGTCAATAGAAAAATTAGTGATATCAACAGAACATCTAAATTCATTATCATAGAAGATGTCACTATTGTTAATGGAAGCAAAATTATTAAGTGATAGGCTAATATGTATTCAAAACTTTCACTATAAAATTTTTTGGTCATTTATATAAATTTTATTTTTCTTTTCAAAGAATTAATCGATAAGACTAATAGATGTATTACTGAATTAATTAAAGAAAAATTTTCATTTATTCTAAAAACTTTATATGCATCTTGAAATTTTTGAAAAAAATTTGAGGATAAAGATTTTTTGTCATAATTCCAAGTAACAAGGGTTTTATTAAGATTATAACAAGAAATTTTTTTTTCTCTCATTATTTTTAACCAAGCTGAGAAATCTTCCTGGGTTTTTAATTTTGAAAATAATTTATGTTTAATTATCTTTTTTCGAAGCATTACAGTAGAAAGTCCAATTGAACATGAATTCAAAAGATCTTTATATCTAATTTCATATTGAGGCTTAACATTTATTATTTTATTACTAAATTTTTTTTTATAATTACAAGAAATAAAATCAAATTTATTTTTTTCAATAAATTTAACTTGATCTTTAATTTTGTTTCTTGTCCAAATATCATCAGCATCGATAAATGAAATAAATTTTCCTTTCGATTTTTTTATTCCATAATTTCTTGATAGACCTGCACCTAAATTTCTTTTATTACGTAGAATTTTGACTTTAGGATTTTTTCTAACGATTTTTTTGATAGTTTTAAGTTCTGTAAGGTCTTTATCGTCATAAATTATTATTAATTCAAAATTTTGATAACTTTGTCTTATAATTGATCTATAGGTAGCTGCAAAAAATTTAATTTTTTTGTAATATGGAAGAATAATTGATACTAGAGACATTTTAGAAATATTAAATTTAATTC
>MDTG01058831.1_pt1 | contig 18656 bp, 11 predicted proteins | sample 811421 | NCBI WGS metagenome assembly MDTG01 (sample SAMN05326645, study PRJNA326480) | marine metagenome | isolation source: seawater | place: Pacific Ocean: South East | collected 2011
GGAGTCCGCGTCGATGGTGAGGGGGGCTCCTAGAACGACCAGAGGGGCCCCGAGAGAGGGGCAGGCGACCGCCTCTTCGATCGAGAGGCCGCCCACGGCCTGGACCGGGACGGAGACGGCTTTGACGACCTCCCGGAGCTGATCCAGCGGGCTGGGCATACGGTTGCCAGCCGCTGCGATGCCGCGGCGTTCGTCATAGCCGATGTGATGCACGATGTATTGGCACCCGAGATCCTCAAGGAACCTGGCGCCCGCCACCATGTCAGGGCAGCCCAGATTGTCGCCCATTACCCCGACTCCATAGTCCTTCCCACACTGCACCACGCACTTTATTGTTTCCTCGTGGGCACGGGCCATCACCACCACCTGGGTAGCGCCGGCCTTGGCCATCATTTCGGCTTCGAGGTAGCCACCATCCATGGTCTTGAGGTCCGCTACAATGGGGGCGTCCGGGAAGCTCTCCCGCAGGGATTTTACGGCGTGTAATCCATGAGCGAGAAGAAGTGGGGTACCGGCCTCGAGCCAATCCACCCCGGCACGGAGTGCCATCGCAGCGGTAGCGATGGCTTCCTCGAGGTCGGTGAGGTCGAGGGAAATCTGCACGGTAGGTTTATGCATGGGAGAACGAGGGGTCAGCAGGAAACGGGTCAGGGCAGCAGGACGGACTTCACGATCTCCCCGTTGTGCATAGTCGTGAAGGCTTCTTTCCAGTCTGTGAGCGAACCAGTGAATCCCATGATCGGATCCACGTCGAGGGTGCCAGAGGAGAGGAGTGCAAGGACTCGCTCCCAGATTGAATGGTAGTGGGAGAAGCTGCCCTGCAGCGTAACGTTTTTCTGGACCAGAGGGTCGAGTGTAAGGCCGACCGGGTCCTTGCCCCACCCGACCTTGCTTATCCATCCTGCGGGCCGCACGATATCGATGGCGACGGGAAGCGTGGCGGATACACCGGCGGCATCGATGACCCCGTCGGCACCGAGGCCGTCGCGGGCGCGAGCCCACTTGGAGGGGTCTCCCACCACAATGTCGCAGCCATAACTGGCCGCGATCGCAAGGCGAGTCTCGTCGGCAGGGAGTCCCACCACGGCCACTTCAGCGCCGGCAATCCGGGCAATGGCGGCACACAGGATGCCGATGGTGCCGGGTCCCAGGACCACGACCCGGTCACCCGCACGCAGCGAGGTATTCATCACGGTGGCATTGTAGGCGACCGAGCAGGGTTCGGTGAGAGCAGCCTTCTCGAAAGGGAGTTCATCCGGAACACGGTGAAGGCAGCGGGCAGGGACGGACACAAGTTGCGTCATGGCTCCGTCTACGCCATATCCAAATCCCTTGCGGGTGGGATCAAGATTATACAGGCCCTGCCGGGACATGGGGTTATCGGGGTCAATCACCGCAGCCGTTTCGCTGACTACGCGGTCTCCCTCGGACCATCCTTCCACGCGTCTTCCAACCGCTGCGATCGTGCCTCCGAATTCGTGGCCGAGGACGACAGGGTAATTGACCGGCCACGAGTGGTCCGCAGTCCATTGATGCAGGTCCGAGCCACACACGCCGACAGCGGCCACCCGCAGAAGAACGTTTTCCTCGGTAATCTCCGGCTCGGGAAGATCACGCAGCTCAACTGCGCGAGGCTGGTTGGCGTAGTTGACGACGGCCTGCATCGGGGTAGCAGGTCTTAGCGGTCGCCGAAGATAAAGTCAAAGAACCTTCCCCGGGAGGTGGCCTGGGTCAGGGCTCAATTACCCGCACGAATAGCTTGCGGGTGCCGACCGGATCGATCGTGATAACCGCCGGGGACGCCTGGCTGGCGATAACGGTGGAGAAGACTTCCCCGTTGCTGGAAGTCTGGATGTCATTGCTGCCGTCCCCCCCGGACCACGTGATCTCGAGGGTGGTGGGCCCCGTCTTTTGCACGCCGATAAGGAGTAGTGCCGATGGGGCGGGAGAGAGGCTGACATCGGTCCGGAAGGGAGTGCCCTGCCATGAAAGAGTCCCGGCCGTGAAGGAGGTATCGAGATCGGCCCGCGCCGGGAAAGGGGGGACCGGATCGGGGTCGACCGGAGCAGGCATGATCCAACCTGCGTCGCTGGAGCTCACCGTGTTCATCAGGGAGGAGCCAGCCTGGGTCGCTGCGTTAAAAAAACGGACGCCCACGCGGACATCCGAACCGGGCACCTCGGGCTGCAGATTTGTGTCGAGGGGGACGATGGCTTCGAAGTAGCCAGCTACCACGTTGCCAACCACGGTGGAATAATTTACGGGGTCGGCAGCTGCATTTGTGGATCCATCCCCGGAGAGGGCCGTGAAGCTGGCCCAGTCCTCGGTGCTGTAGGTGGCGGGGTCTTTGGCGGGGTTTACTCCCTGGAAGTAGCCGAGCTGCAGGACGGTGTTGGTAAGTGGATTACCTTCGTTGTCCGTGAGAGGGTTGAGAGGATCGTTGCTGAAAAAAAGATCGCTCCAGAATCCATCGACCTGTGTGAAATCGGCGAAAATGTGGTTGAACGGGAGGGCCAAAACGAGGATCAGAAAACGCTTGAGGGGGGGCATGGTCAGGACTTTGTGAAAAAAGAGGGTTAAATCTGGAATAGGAGGGAAGCAGGTCTTCGTCAAGTTGTTCGCGACTGGTGGAATCGAAGAGGCTTTATCTCCCGAAAGGTAGACATCGCTGATCGGAGTGGAAACTCGAGTCAGATGGGGCAATAATCGTCGTCAAGGGGGGTCTTTCGTGCTCACCTTCAGTTCCCCGGAGAAAAGGATCGCAAGATGGTCATCAAAGCCTATTCCTGTTTTTTCGCGGGCGCGGTCCTTGCCGCAGCAACCGTATGGGCGGATGAGCCGGTCCCCGATCCCTCCGAGCTCCCGCGCATTCTGCCGAGGGATCCTTCTGCCGCTGCCGAGTCCTTTGAACTGGCGCATGGTTTCCGGATCGAGCTCGTTGCCTGCGAGCCTCAGGTAATTGATCCAGTGGCCATCGCCTTTGACGAAGATGGGCGGCTCTTTGTCGCCGAGATGCGGGGTTATCCCGAGCGTCGGGACCAGGCCCTGGGTCGCATCCGGCGGCTCGAAGATCGTGACGGGGATGGGTATTACGAGACAGCGACGGTGTTCGCCGACCAGCTTAAGTGGCCCACTGGAGTGGTCTGCTGGAAGGGGGGAGTCTTCGTATGTGCCTCTCCGGAGATTCTCTATCTTGGAGACCCCGACAGGGATGGGAGGGCCGAGGAGCGCAAAGTGGTCTTTACCGGATTCGGGGCGGGTCTGCCCCGGTTGAACATGCAGGCTCTGGTTAACAACCTGCAGTGGGGTCCGGAGGGGCGCATTTACGGTTCGACCGCCTCGAACGGGGGGACTGTCAGAATGGTGGGACAGGGAGGAACCGGAGTAAGTTTGCGTGGTTCTGATTTCTCCTTTGATCCTTCGCTCCTTGACCTTCGTGCTGAGTCGGGAACGGCTCAGTACGGGCTGACTTTCGACGACTTTGGAAGGCGCTACCTGTGCAGTAACAGCCGGCATCTCATCGCGGTGATGTATTCGTGGCCCTGGAACCTGAGTAATGGCCTGCCTCACCCGCTCGTTGATATCCCCGTGGACGGTGGAGCAGCAGAGGTTTACCGGACAAGTGCGGTTGAGCCCTGGAGGGTCGTACGGACTCGCTGGCGGGTGCAGGGCCGGGTGCGGGGCCCAGTTGAGGGAGGTGGTCGGGCAACAGGATATTTTACTTCGGCGAGCGGGCTCACGGTCTACCGGGGCGGGGCCCTCGGGGAAAGTCAGCTCGGCACGGTCTTCGTAGGAGACGTCGGGAGCAACCTGGTGCACCAGAAAAGGATCGCCTTTCCGCCTGGCATGGTCCAGCCGGAGGCCCATCGGCCTGCCAGCCTTTCAAAGAGTGAATTCCTTACCTCAACCGATAACTGGTTTCGTCCGGTGCAGTGCGCCAATGGCCCGGACGGAGCGCTCTATATCGTCGATATGTGCCGGGAGACCATTGAGCATCCGTGGTCCATACCGGATTCGATTAAGAAGCATCTTGACCTCTACAGCGGTAATGACCGGGGCCGGATCTGGCGGGTGGTAGGGAAGGATTTCAGGGCTCCCTCGATGGCGTCACTGTCCAAGCTGGGGCTGCAGGAACTAGTGGACAAGCTCCAGAGCACTGATGGCTGGACACGCGATACCGCGATGCGCCTCCTGCTTGAGCGGAGGGAGCCTGGGACCGAGGACCTTGTAGCCAAGGTGGCGCTGGGAGAGCAATTTACGGTTCGAACCCGTGCACAGGCGTTGAGGCTACTGGGTCGCTTCCGTTCCCTGACAGAGGCGGAACTGCGGTCGCTCGGGACGGATGCCAGTCCAGAACTGCGGCGCCAGTCTGTTCGCTCGTGGAAGGAAGTGGACAATGGGCAGCTGGCTACCTGGTCCCAAGATCAGGATGCGGGCCCACGCTTTGAGGCCATCCTGCGTTCCCTTGATCCCGCGGTAAAGGTGAACGCGGAAACGCTCGGGCTCTTTCTCTCGGACCGGGGCGGAGATCCGTGGGTCAGGCGGGTTGCGATTGCGGCGGCCAGGATTCACGGGGTTCTGCCCGACCTTGTTCGAAGAGCGCGCGACCTGGTCCAGGCGAGGCTATTGGTAATGGAGTCGGGTCTGGCTCCTCACCATCCGAGCGTCAGGGAAGTGGTGGAGCGTGCGCGGGTGATTCTTGATAGAGGTGGCATATCGAAGGAGGTGGAGGAGGCGGCTCGATGGTTCGTGGCCAATGATCCGTTGAGCAGAACCGAGGACCTGCTGTCATGGCTGGTGGAGGGGAAGGCGGTGGATTCTGCGCTGGCGGCCCTCCTGCGACGCCCGGTGACCGAGTGGGAGCAGGCAGCCTTGGCCGAGTGGCAAAGGATTCCTGTCCACGCCCGGGCAAGCCTGCTTGAGAGAATGACGGCATCAACTGTCCTCGGCGCCATTGAAAACAGGCGCCTCGCTGCCAGTGAGGTCGGTTTCGCCCAGCAGCGAGCACTGCGCCTCGATGGTGAGAATACGATACGGCGAAGGGCGGAGGCGGTGTTTGGCAGAGAGAAAGTACTGACCCGTCATCAGGCAGCTGAACGTTATCGACCCGCGCTGAAGATGAAAGGCGCTGGCAAGGCGGGTGAGGTCATCTTCGGGCAGCGGTGCGCGACTTGCCACAAGAGTGGTCACCATGGCGCCGGCCCGGGCCTTGCGACCCTGCGGAACAAGGGAGCGCCGATGTTATTGGAAAATCTCCTTGTGCCGGACCGGGAGGTGGCCCCGCAGTATTCAATCTGGGAGATCACCCTCCGGGATGGCTCCCGCCTGGGCGGAGTGATTGCGGAAGAAAATGCCGGGGAGCTGACGCTTTGGTTTGCGGATGGCACATCTCGGAAGGTCGCGCGGGGGGATATTGCCAAGCTCGTCAATCTGAACCGCTCTCTCATGCCGACTGGCCTCGAATCCGGCTTGAGCCTGCAGGAGATGGCTGACCTTCTTACCTTTCTCACTGGCCGGATAAATTGAGGCCCTGTGTTTTTCCTGTTATGAGGCCCGGGGGCCCGTTTCCCTGCACCCGGCAGGTCAGCAATACGAGCTCCCGGGGGGCAGGCTGTAGGAGAATTTTGTGGAGCTACCCCCGCCACCCCGGGACCAACCGCGGGACAATCATGTGCAGAGAGGCGGCCGGCGGATAGTCAGGCGCAGGATCGCCCCTGTCACCCCCTCTCGCGAGGAACCTGTATGGGCAGGGAGGAGCCGGTATTCCGGGAGTCTATCCTTGCCGCTGAAGGGGGGCGATCCCAGTATTCCGGCACCCACTCCGCATAAGCTATGTCCCAGGCAATCATGGATCCGGACGAAGTCCGGCGGTTCGCGAAGGAACTGAAACGATTTAACGATGAGCTCCAGGTAAAGGCTTCCTCGCTGCAGTCGCGCTTCACTGCGCTCGGGGAGACCTGGAAGGACCAGGAAAACCAGAAATTCGGCGAGGAATTCGTGGGGACCATGAAGGCACTCAGAAAATTCATCGAGGTGTCCGAGAAGCACACCCCCTTCCTTCTGCGCAAGGCACAACGCATCGAGGAGTATCTCGATCAACGATAACGGTTCCGTATGGATCGCCAGGCCAAGGTCACTTCGGTTGACGCGCTCACTACCTTTCGGTCGAGCCTGGTCATATACATGAGCTCGGTGGGCAATGCCCTGGATGAGGTCCGCGATGAGGTCCGCCGCATGCGCACCTGGCTGCAGGTGGACCAGAAATCCTACTGGGGTGGCCAGCTCAAGCGATTGCGCAAGCAGCTGGAGCAGGCCGAGGCCGAGCTTTTTACCTCCCGGCTCAGTGCGATGACCAGCCACAGTGCCGCGAGGCAGATGGCAGTCACTCGCCTGCGGCGCAAGGTCAGGGAGAGTGAGGAGCGGGCCAAGGTGCTGCAGAAGTGGATCCGGAATTACGACAGCCTGGTGGAGCCGCTTCTCAAGAAGCTGGATGGCATGCAGCACTTTGCAGCACACGACCTGCCCAAGGCCGTGGCAACCCTCGCGCAGGCCGAGCGGGCCCTCGACGACTACGCCCGTATCGCTCCGGAGGGAGAGCCCGGTCAGGAAGCCAACCAGGCCTGGACTGCAAAAGAGGGAGGGAGTGCGAACGACGAGGAAAAAGGAGGGGCGGATTGAGTGCCAGAGCAAGCGCGGTCAAGCTTACCAAGTCGACGAAGACTTTGCTGCAGAGCTGGGACCAGGTGAAAAATTACTGGCAGGACAGCCGACAGAGGGAATTTGAGAGAGAATATATTGAGACGCTACCCGACGATATCTCGGCAGCCATCCGGGTGATCGAGGAACTGGATAAAATCATAACCAAAGCCCGTCGCGATTGTGAGGACTAGAGTTGGAGTAAGCAGAGGATTGGAGCTCGCCCGGGGGCTGGTGCGTGCGGTGGAGAGTTTTTCCGCACGCGGGGAAGCCCTTGCCAAGGAGCGGAGAACGGAGAGTTTTGCAGCCAAGCGAGCCCTTGACCAGGGAAGGGAAAGGGAAGAGAAGCTGCTGGCGGAAGCCATTTCGGTGGCGGAGGCGAAGTCGGTGGGAGAGAAGGAGCACACGGAGCATCGTCATGCGAGGAGGGCGGAGTGGATCGAGCGGGCACTTCCTTCCAGTAAGCGACTCCTCTCCAAGCGGGCCGAGGAGTTGAAAGGCAGAACGGCTTCTGAATTGCAGGTGCAGGCGGTAACCGACAAGGCCAACCGACAGCGGTTAAGGGAGCGCCTGGCGACGACTTACCAGGGACTGCAGGCCGAGCTCGCGCAGGAGGGGGAGAAGCTCCGGGTCCTGCAGAGGAAATGCAGTGCGGCCATGCGGGGCTACCTGCGGTTTCAGAAGAAACTCAAGCCGCCCCATGGGGCCTCCCTCGACGTGGGAGAAGCCGATACTTCCGGCGGCACGCGTGATTTCCTTGACCGCGTAAGGGAGGGACTGGTGGAGGGAGAGAAGAGGCTGGCGCTTTTCAAGCAGAAAGGGCTGGCGCGCCTGCTGAGCTTTTTCCCCTGTTGGCTCCTGTTTGCGCTGGGACTGGGGGGTGCGCTTTATGTGTCCAATCTCTGGGGCGAAGGGGAAGCAGCCTGGGGTCCGGCAGGTGGAGTGGTGGGAGGTGTGGCCCTCCTCATCCTGATCCTGCAGTTTGCGACCGGTGGCTCGGCCGAGCCTGCGGCCCGGGCGGTGGCGGAGCAAATTGAGAAGACGCGAAGGGCGCGAGCTGCCTGTGAGATCCGCATCTCGGAACGCTTCCAGCAGGAACAGGAAGACCTGGCCGCCGCGGAGGCCGAAGGAGACAATCGCTGGGTGCATGCCGACGAGGCCGCTCGCAGGATGCGGGAGGAGGGTGGTCGCAGGATCGAGGAGAAGTTCCAGCGGGCGAAGGACAGGAACGAGGAGATGCGGGACCGGGTCCTTGGCCCCTTCAACTCGCTTCACGAGGCGCGTCTTGCGGAACTCAGGCAGGGCGCGGCGGACCGCATTGCGGCCCTGGAGGCGGAGCACGCTTCCCGTTCGGCCGAAGTGGAGGACCGCTTCGAAGCTGGGATGGCGGAAATGGAGGCAGAGTGGACCGCTGCGGTGCAGGCGATTTACGGAGAAGTCGGCGCGATGGAGGAATTTCTCAAGCCGCTCTCCCCGCGCTGGGAGCGGAGCTATCTAGAGAGCTGGGAGCCTTCCTCCAAGCTGCACGATGCGGCCCGCTTCGGACGTGTTTCGGTGGCGGGCGACACGTTGGCGGAGGAAGCGGGGCTCCACCTTCCGGATGCGCGTGCGATCGAGGTGCCGATGGCCCTGCAGCTTCCCCATGACGGATCACTCCTCCTCGAGACAGATGGCTCAGGCCGTGACGCCGTGATCGGTGCGCTCAATAACATCATGCTCCGGCTCCTGGCCACTACTCCCCCCGGGAAGCTCAGCTTCACGATCATTGACCCGGTGGGTCTGGGGGAAAACTTCGCGGGAATCATGCACCTCGCCGATTTCGAAGACAGTGTCATCAATGGGCGGATCTGGACCCAGCGGGGGCAGATTGAGGAAAAACTCGGTGAACTCAATGAGCACATCGAGAAGGTGATCCAGATGTATCTCCGCAACGAGTACGAGACCATCACGGACTATAACGAGCAGGCCGGCAACATCGCCGAGAAATATCACTTCCTTGTCATCGCAGACTTCCCGGCAAGTTTCAGTGAGACCGCGGTGAAACGCCTCCAGAGCATCGCGATGAGCGGACCGCGCTGCGGGATCTACTCGCTGATACACTGGGATCACCAGCAGATGGGTGGCCCGACCGAGTTCATGCCGGAGGTGCTGCGGGAGAACAGTATCCGGATCCGCTGCGAGGGCGATCGCTTCCTGGCGGGCAAGGGCGACCAGGATGCCATGCTGTTGGAATTCGATCCTGCTCCGGATCCCGGGATCGCGATCGAGTTTATCCAGAAGATCGGAGCGAGCAGTATCGATGCGAACAGGGTGGAAGTGCCCTTCGAGCACGTCATTCCCGGTGAGGGTGATTTCTGGAGCAGCGAGACCACGGAAGAGTTGAAGGTGCCCATCGGACGGACGGGGGCGACCAAGCTCCAGTATCTCGCGATTGGAAAAGGCACGCGGCAGCATGCACTCTTCGCGGGGAAGACGGGTTCCGGTAAGTCGACCCTCTTCCACGTCATCATCTCGAACCTGGCCCTTTGGTGTAGTCCGGATGAGGTCGAATTCTACCTGGTAGACTTCAAGAAGGGAGTGGAATTCAAGTGTTATGCGACCTCCCGGCTGCCACATGCGCGGGTGGTGGCGATCGAGAGTGACCGGGAGTTCGGCCTGAGTGTGCTCAGGCGGGTGGATGAGGAGTTGAAGAGGCGGGGGGACATGTTCCGAAAGCTCGGAGTGCAGGATGTGGCTGGCTACAAACGGTCAGGAGGCACGGAGGCTGTTCCCCGTTCCCTGCTCATCATCGACGAATTTCAGGAACTCTTCGTGGAGGACGATCGCATCTCGCAGGACGCCTCGGTTCTTCTGGATCGAATTGTCCGCCAGGGAAGGGCCTTTGGCATACACGTCCTCCTGGGATCTCAGACCCTGGGAGGGGCCTACAGCATTGCTCGCACGACGATGGGACAGATGGTGATCAGGGTGGCGCTGCAGTGCAATGAATCGGACGCCTATCTTATCATGGACGATACCAATCCTGCCCCGCGGATGCTGACCCGACCCGGAGAGGGTATCTACAACGACAGTGCAGGGGCCCTTGAGGCGAACAGTCCGTTCCAGGTGGTGTGGCTGCCGGATGACGAGCGGGACGCCTGCCTTGCAAAGGTGAGCGAGATTTCAGCTGGGAAGGGCTACCAGGGCGCGGCACCGATCGTGTTCGAGGGCAATGCGCCCGCCGACGTTCGCGAGAACAGCCTGCTGCATGGTCTTCTGCGGAGGGAATCGATCGAGCCGGTCCGCTCGAAGCGCTGCTGGCTGGGCGCTCCCAATTCGATCAAGGGGCCGACTGAAGCGGTTTTCCACAGGCAGAGCGGGAACAACCTGATTGTGATCGGGCAGCGGGAGGAGGCCGCTCTCGCCATGCTGGCGGTCTCGCTGGTCTCTCTCTCGGCTCAGTCCCCGAAGGACGGGATCAGGTTCCGGGTCTGTGATGGCACGACGCCGGGCTCCGCCGAGGAAGCCTTCCTGAAGAGGGTGGTCGGGGTGGTGCCCCATGAGGTCGAGCTGGTCAAGAACAGTGAATTGCCGCGGGTGATGGGGGAACTCGGGGAGGAAATGAAACGGAGATCGTCAGATGAAGAGGTCTCCGCCAATGCCGCGCCAGTCTTTCTGCTTATCCACAACCTTCAGAAATTCAAAAAGCTCAAGCATGAGGATGATTTTGATTTCTCGTTCGATAGTGACGACACTGGACCGAGCCCAGGGGCGCAGCTGAACGAGATAGTGACCGAGGGAACGAGCCATGGACTGCACGTGATTGCGACCGTGGACACCTACAACAATGTAAACCGCTTCCTGAGCAGGAAATCGCTCAGTGAGTTCGAGATGCGAGTCATCTTCCAGATGAGCCAGAATGATTCCGCCGCTTTGGTGGACAGCCCAGCTGCAGGTAATCTCGGACTTCACCGCGCGTTGTTTTACAACGAGCAGGAGGGATCCCTCGAAACCTTTCGTCCCTATGCCCTGCCGGTCAATGAATGGGTGGAAGAAGCCGGGAAGGCCCTCTCCGAAATGGGCGGGTGATTAATTTGCCGGGGGCGGGCTATTTCTCCAATCCGCGAGGGGAATGCTTGATCAGGGCCGTGGGCGGGGGGGTATGATACCACCATGAAGTTGGTTCCGGTCCTTTTGGTTCACCTTTTTGGATGTCTTGGCTCGATCGCGCCTGTCGGAGCGGAAGAAACCTGGCCGTCCTGGCGGGGTCCGCGGGGTGATGGATCCAGCCCGGATCAGACGGTTCCCCTCAGGTGGAATGTCGGGAGCAACACGGTCTGGAAGGTTCCGCTGCCGGGAAAGGGGCACGCCTCCCCTGTTGTCTGGCACGACCACGTCTTCGTGGTGAGTGCGGTGGAGAACCGGAGGGAGCTGATCTGTCTGGACCGGGCAAGCGGGAACCGGAAGTGGGCGGCCACCGTGCTGACTTCCCCGAGGGAGCGCGTTCACCGTCGTAACAGCCTCGCCTCCTCCACCCCGGTGACCGATGGCGAACACGTCTTCGTCAGTTTCCTGGATGGAGAGAAGATGTACGTGGCGGCGTATGATTTCGAGGGAAAGAAGAAGTGGGAGAAGAGACCCGGGGTGTTTTCCAGCATACATGGGTATTGTTCGAGCCCGATCCTCTGGAAAGACAAGGTGATCATCAACGGGGATCACGATGGAGATTCCTATATTGTGGCCCTTGAGAAGAAGACTGGGACGGAGGTCTGGAAGACGATGCGGTCCAACCGGACCCGCAGTTACTGTACGCCGGTAATCTGGACGATTGAGGGGCGCAACCAGATGGTTCTCTCCGGCGACAAGACGATCGCGAGCTACGATCCCGATACAGGGAAGCGGCACTGGTTCATCGACGGACCGACCGATCAGTTCGTGGCCTCCCTGGTCTTCAACGGGGACCTGCTCTTCATGACCTGCGGGTTCCCGCAACGGCACATGCTGGCCATTGATCCACGGGGATCAGGCGATGTCACAAAGTCCCATGTCAGGTGGCGGACCCGGAAGGATCCCTCCTACGTTCCCAGCCCGGTCAGCCTCGGGAAATACTTCCTGGTGGTCTCCGACAGTGGCCGGGCAAGTTGCCTGGAGGCAAAGACCGGCAGGCTGGCCTGGAACGAACGGATCGGCCGGGAGCACGGTGCCTCGGCTGTCACGGTGCAGGGCCATGTCTGCTTTGTCTCGGAAGGCGGGATCATGACCGTGATCAAGCCCGGGGAGCAGTACGTGGAGGTGGCCCGGAACGAGCTTGGAGAGGAAATGCACGCTTCACCGGTTATTACCCGCGGACAGTGGATCCTGCGGGGTTCGGAGCATCTCTTCTGTGTCGGCAGGAAGTAGTCCCGGCCGGATGGGCAAGACGCTGGCCCTTTCCTGGCCCTGGGCGACAGGAGATGCCCGGAAACAGGGATGACCGGGAGGGATCTCCTACAGGATTCCGCGGGCCTTCAGGTTATTGAGGCGGTGTGCAACATCGGCCAGTCCGTCGGCAGTGCACTCGTTGTAATCACGTCCGTCGGTGGTGTCGATCCCGTGGCCTGGATCAAGGTCACGAAGGGCCTGGAGAGCCGCATCATCGTGGCGGAAGAGTTCGACGAAGACGTGCTCGAGGGTCCCGGTTTTTGCCACCGCGGTAAGGAGGGATCCGATCCATCCGTCGTCGGTAGAGAGGCATCCCCGGGTGGTCAAGGCAGAGGCATGGAAGCATCCGAGTTCCCCGGTGGCTCCCATCTCCGCGATCAGCTCCTCATTCTGAGGAATGGTGAGAGCAGAGTCCCCGCAGTGTGCCGCGTCAGTGAGCGATTTGAAAAACTTGGTGTCCCCACCAACCAGGCTGTTGGCTGCCTGCAGAAATTTCCAGAGGCGTCCTATGTCAGTGAAGGTGGCGAACTCCCCGGGGCGGAGAAACTCTACGTGCCAGGATTCGACGCACGACCCAGCGAGGCCGGCCTCGGTGTAGCAACGGTGGTGGAGCCTGGCATTCTGTTCTACGGCTGCTTCGAACTCGGCGCCGTCCTTACGTGGGGACCCACTCATCCATTCTTCTATTGAGGTCGAGGAAACTATGGTGACCCCGTGGTTCTTGGCGGCCTCCAGACCGGTGAGGAGCTGATCGGTGACTGCTGATTCGTCATCGGGGTTCATCGGGTCAGCGCCGCCAACCATCAGCACAAAGTAGAGCTTGAGGCCCAGACCTTTCATGCCGTCGCAAATCTCATTGAAGTCTTCACTCCGGGTGCCGGGAATGACGGGGATCTGCACGCCATCCAGCTTAGCCCTGCTGAGCTTCTGGAGCTTCTTCATCTCGGCGAGGACAACCAGTTCCCCATCGCTCGTACGAGGGGCTTTTCCGTCTTCGTCCGGGACGATTCCTCCTACCCAACCGGAGTGGGTGGCCACTACTCCGAGCTCAATATCAGTCTTGTTTATGATCTCAGCCATGATGCGGGGAGCAGTGTCCAAAGTGGGAGGCGTTGGTCAAGGATCAGGGTGTGGTTATTAGTTATCGCTTGTTGGTTATCAGGAGCAGGCGGCGACGATTGTTGTTGAGGGCGGTGAGGATGCCTTGCTCTAGTAGGGGTATGAACGTGCGCGTGGTCCTTTTACTGGGGATGTTCTGGGCGGGAGCTGGGGCATGGGCTGAAAACTGGCCGTCCTGGAGAGGGCCACATGGTAACGGGGTGGTTCCGGACCGAAAGGGTCCGACCAGTTTCTCGGGGCAGCGCATGTGGAAGACGAGGCTGGATGGCAGGGCCTGTTCCACCCCCGTTGTATGGGACGCCAAGGTTTTTGTGACCGGACTCACTGGTGGGAACGATGCGGTTCAGGCCTTTGATCTCAAAAGCGGGAAGGAACTATGGCGACAGGAGCTGGGGCCAGCCAGGCTGGGAAGGACGCAGCGGATCGGAAGTAGTGCAAACTCGTCCCCTCTGACAGATGGGAAGTTTCTCTATGCCTACTTCAAGTCAGGAACAGTGGCAGCCATGACCCTGCAGGGTGAGGTGGCCTGGAAGATCAAACTCGATGAGGTCGGTTTCCCCGATAAGATCATGTGGGACCGGGGGACTTCCCCGATCTTTGCAGGAGGACGTCTCGTGATAGCAGTGATGCAGCAGGCTGGAAAATCGTTTCTGATTGGTCTGAACAAGGAGACGGGACGCAAGGAGTGGTTGAGCGAGCGAGCGTTCCGGACCGTGGGGGAGAACGGGGACAGCTATTCCTCCCCCTTAGTCGCCACGGTGGACGGCGTGGAGACAATCGTTACGTGGGGCGGTGATCACCTGACGGGCCACGACGCCGCGAGCGGTAAACAGATCTGGTATTGCGGGGGGTTCAACCCCCGGCCGCATCCGGTTTGGCGGACGATCGCCTCGCCTGCCCAAACGGATGGGGTAGCGATTGTGCCCTACGGTCGGGAAGAGCACATTGCGGGCATCAGGCTGGGGGGAGAGGGGGACGTCACGAAGACCGCGTGGCTCTGGAAGGGAAAAGGCTGGGGCTCGGATACGGCCACCCCGGCTGCTTTCCGGAAGCGTGCACTCATGCTGACGGATACCGGTAAGGAGCGAGGAATGCTGACCTTCGTGGACATCATGAGCGGAAAAAAAATATGGCAGGAGAAACTCCCCAGGTCGGTGCATACCTTTTGTGCCTCTCCCGTCGTGACTGGCGATCAACTCTACCTCGTCCGGCGTGATGGAACGGTCTTTACTGCCCGGCTGGGGAAGGAGGGAATCGGCGGCCTGCAGCAGTTCTCCCTTGAGGAGGGCGTGATCGCAACGCCGGTGGTAGTGGAGAGCCGGGTGATTGTCAGGGGTGACAGGCACCTTATGTGCCTCTGGTGATGGCAGGCCTCAGATCCATCCAATTTTAGTCGCCACTGTTATGAGGGCTACGGAAACGATGGCGAGGCAGCTCAAAACGAAGGAGAACTTGTAGAAGGGGCTCACCTCGAGTTCGCGAGGTGCCCACCTGAGATGCATCACGATGGCAGCAAAGACGACGATGAGAAGAATGAAGGCGCTGGCCACCCCGCCAATCAGAACCATCATGCCGGGTGCCTCGAACTTCAGGTAGAGGATGGCCCAGATTGCGGGGAAGATAAAAGCGCAGGCGCTTACGAACCTGCGCCGGCTGACGGGATCTTGAAAGTTTCCCCAGCCGAGCTGGCTGAAGGCATCACTGAACAGGCGGGTCCATGCGGCGAGGGCGGCAAGCAGGGTGGAAAACAGCACGACGAGAGCGCCGGCCAGGAAGATGCCAAAGGCCCATCCGCCAAGGGACTGGGTATACATTGTTCCGAGGCTGCTGATCAGCTCACCCTTTTCGGGGGTTAACTCGTTGCGATGGAGGATCGCAGCTCCCAGGATGTAGAAGAGAACGGTGACGAGGGTATAACAGACCAACGCAGCGATGGCGTCGGTTGCCATCACTTTGACCCATCCGCGCGCGCGTTTAAGCCAGGCGTCATGCGCGGCTCCACTCGTCCAGGCCGGGCGTGGGCCGGTATGCGCTGCGTATCCTTTTTCAAGGAGCCAGTAGTTGTAGGCCATGATTTCGTCTCCTCCAACCCCGGTAATTCCGAAGGCTCCAACTGCTACGAGAATGATTGCCGCGCTGGGTAGCTGGAAGCTCAGACCGGAAAGTATCTCCCCACCACTGAAGGCATTTGGTGTCCACTGCAGGGCGATCACCGAAATAAGGGTAAAAAGGGTGAAGAGAGCTATCATGAGAAGTGAGATCTTCTCGAGCAGTCCGTAGCGGCCAACTGAAACGATCACCGCCACCACGAGTGCTGTAAACAGGGTCCACCAGGTCTTGCCGTATTCGGCAAGAGCCGGGATCTCGAGGAAGACAAGGGCCACGCCGCCGACGATTCCGCCTACCTGCAGGAATTTGAAAGACATGATCGCAAGCCACGCCCAGATGGAAATGTGTCCTTTGCCAATCCGAGGACCCGGTAGTGCATTGAGAGCCTGCATCGTCGTCTTGCCGGTGTAGATGGCGTGTTTCCCGAACTCGAGCTGGATGGTGACCTTGACGAGGCAGGAGAAGATGATGACCCAGAGGCAGATGAACCCGGCCTTTGCCCCCAGCAGGGTTGTAGCGATTAGTTCGCCTGAACCGACGATGGAAGCTGAGAGAATGAAGCCCGGACCCAGAAAACGGAGCTTGCCGGTGAAGTTAGCAGGCGGATCGAGGACTTTGTTCTCGCTGAGGTGGTATGGGTTTGCAGGCATCAGCGTGGGTATTTTGCCCAGATCAGGCAATTTTCTGAAGCTTGAAAATGGTGTTTTGTTTACCGGGAGGTGGCAGGAAGCGGGGATACCTGGAGGCCTGACAATGAAGAGCGAGGATTTCGCCCGGGAGGGATAAGTTCTCGAGGGGCTCGGGAGGATTCCGCGGTTTTTTTGACTGGAGGGAGCCCAGCAAGGATTCCTCGCTGCTTCTCGACAGGGTGGGGAAGGTGAGGGCGTGGAGGGAACAACCTGCCGGGTGGGTTTGCAGGCAGGATTGGCATCGGAAAAAGGGTCCCTGAATATTTTTCTGATTCCTTGAATAGAGGAGGGTGCCTGAGGCGTCGAATGGCAAGCATCTGCATATTTCCATGAAGCGTTTCTTGTATCTGCCCCTGTCCGTTTTTTCCGTGTGTGCACTCCCTGCCTGTGACCGTGAGCAGCCAGCGGCAGCAGAAGATGCCGAGGCTCCGCTGCGGGAGGAGCGCATCGCTCAGGTTGAGTCGGAGCGTCGGGAGTTTCAAAATGTGAGGGATGAGGCCCTCGACCGCGAGCTGGAGGAGGCTCGGCGGCAATTACAGATCGCCCTTTTGGCCCTGGAGGAAAATACCGGAGGGGTCGTAGAAGAGGCCGCAGAGCCTCCAGAAGAGGACGAAGGCTCCACGGAGGGAAAGGATACCGGTCCAGAAGCCGGGGCAGAGCCTCAGGTGGATGAGAGAGAAGAGGCCATAGATCCCGATGGAATTCCCGGGGTGGCGAGGGCTATCGTGGTGGAAGAAGCGCCGTTGGCCTGGGGGAAGACGGCCGCGTTGCAGAATGTGGTCCCGGTGGCCTTGCTGGAGGCTGGAGACCACCAGATATTTTTCGCGGAACTATCAAGATTCGGGGACTGGTTCGAGACCAGCGAATATGGCTTCGTATGGCAGCCTGCTGACTTACGCACGAATCCGGCCTGGAGACCGTATACGAGAGGTCGCTGGGTCCATTCCGACCAAGGTTGGACATGGCTCTCCGATGAACCTTTCGGCTGGGCTGTCTACCACTATGGACGTTGGGTGCTGCTCGCCAAGCAGGGCTGGGTCTGGGTGCCTGGAGATGACTGGGCTCCTGCCTGGGTATCGTGGCGTCAGAATGACGACTATCTCGGATGGGCGCCCCTCCCACCGGAAACGCTCTATGACGACGTCTATGATTACGATCCGGGAATCGATGTGGCCTACGACGTGGCTCCGGAATACTACAACTTTGTTCCTGTTGATTACTTCTATGAGCCGGTAGAGCCATACTGCGTTCCGCGCGTGCGGGTGACAACTATTGTCATCAATACACGGAATGTGACTAGGTTCGCCGTGCACGAGCGGCGAATCCACTGTAACGGGCCTGATCTCGCGTGGGTAAATCATCGGTGTCGTCGGGCTGCGCGGCCCTGTCGGATCGACTTCGGGAGGGAGCATGAACATTTCGCCCACCGGCATCGCCATCGGCTGCACGATGACGCCTTACAGGTTTTTGCCCCGAGGGTGAACGCTCCCTGGAACGCTGCGGTCTGTCCGGGCCGGGTATCCGGGCATCTAGGTCGCGTGGACGTGGTACGGGCTGGGAAAAGAAGAATGGAGCGTAATCTGGTCGTCCGCCACCAGCGGGCGGCGCTGCGTCGTCACGAGGTGGCACGGCAAGCGGTATCGACCACGGAATGCAAGGTCGCGCTGAGGCAGAATATACGCCGACAGCACGCCGAGCAGGAAGCGCAGCTGACGGCTGGTTTGCTCATCAGGGACGAGCACCAGCTAAGGCAGGCAGAAGCTGAAAGCCGTCTGCGGGCAGCCAGTGACGCGGTATCTGCCGCCGAGCGTCGCGTGAAAGAGGGTGGTCTGGAGCCTGCAAGGATGTCCAAAGCGAAGCGTTCGATCAAGGAGGTCCAAGCCGAATTGGCCCGGGCTCGTGAAGCTCTGCATACCCGCATGGAGAACCGGGGATCCTCGTCTTCCGAGACCAAGGCGGGAAGAGAAGGTCCTCCTCAGGAAGGTCCGGTTGCGGAGGAGAAACGGGCCGGGACGAGCGGGGATGCGAACAGCGGTAGGCATGTTCATGCAGGAAAGAAACGAGACCAGCACGTCATTGATATGTTGAGGGACCGACAGGATGCGCTTGCAAAGCGGGCTATGGAGCAGGCGAAGGCGCGGCCAAGGGTGGCAGAGCAGGAGGCTGCCGGAGACTCGATCGAGGACGACAAGAGGGCGCTTAGACAGGCCGGGGACGAGGAACAGAGTGCTCAGGATCGGAAGCCGGAAGCAGCCGCCCAAGCGATTGCAGAGAATCGCCGCCGGACGGCAGAACAGAAAGCCACCGAGGGAGTTGCAAGAAACCAGCAGCGCGGCAGGGCGGCCCGTGGGTTGGAGAAAGAACGGGGCGAATTAGAAGACGGCACTGAAGCCAGCGATGGAAATAAGGGTGCAGAACGCCGGGAGGCGGCCCTCGCCCAGCAGAAGGCGGAGTCTGCCACGCGGGAACTGGAGGCGCGACAGAAGGCCGAGGAGGCCCGGCGCGAGGAGCAGGCCCGGCAGAAACTGGCGGAAGCGCGGGAGGCGGCCCTCGCCCAGCAGAAGGCGGAGTCGGCCAAGCGGGAACTGGTGGCGCGACAGAAGGCCGAGGAGGCCCGGCGCGAGGAGCAGGCCCGGCAGAAAC
>MDTG01258978.1_pt1 | contig 18655 bp, 21 predicted proteins | sample 811421 | NCBI WGS metagenome assembly MDTG01 (sample SAMN05326645, study PRJNA326480) | marine metagenome | isolation source: seawater | place: Pacific Ocean: South East | collected 2011
ACCATATCTCCAAACATTAAAGCTGAGTCATATATTGATATTTTTGCCTCTGACTCGTCTACAAATTTACCATTAAAATAAACTTTTCTTCCTGAATTATTTTTTGTATTCATTATAAGTCTTTTTCAATTCTTAATTTTTTTCTAATTTTATCTTCTTCTGTTGTGATCTTCTTAATGCCATCTCCTAATATCAAATTTACTTTTCTTAAAATTCCAGACAGATTCTTTAAATTTTTTGCCTCTATTGAAGCTGCCTGATCTGATCCATACATGGTTCTATCTAAAGTTATATGTCTCTCTATTGATGATGCTCCAAGCGTAGCGGCTATAAGACTTACTCCGATTAAACTATTTTCATGACCAGAGTATCCTACATTGCAACTATATCTTTCTTTAAGAAATTTCATACAGTTTAAATTAGCCTCCTCATCTTTCATTGGGTAGGAACTATTGCAGTGCATCAATTCAAAATTACAATTTTTTTTTCTAAATAAATCTACCACTTTATCTATTTCTTCTATTGTTGACATACCTGTTGAAATAAAAGTGTGTTTTTTTTCTTCAGCAATTTTATTTAATAACGGAAAATTGCCCAGCATCGCTGAAGCAACTTTGTTATATTTTGAATTAAATTTTTTTAAAAATTCTTGTGATTTTAGATCCCATGCTGAAGCAAACCAATTAATCTTTTTTTGTTTACAATATTTATCGATTTCACTGTAGTCACTTTCACTAAACTCTAAACCTTCTTTTTGATCTCTCTGAGTTTTCCCCCATGGGCTCTCTCTATGAGAATCTAAGTATTCTTTAGTATAAACAGAATTAATATCTCTTTTTTGAAATTTAACGGCATCGAAATCTGCAGCTTTTGCAAAATCAATTAATTCTTTAGTAATTTTCATATCTCCGTTATGATTAATGCCAATTTCTGCAATCAAAAATATTTTCATAATTTCATTTCTTTTTCTACGAGATCACAAATAATATGACCTATCATAATATGTGCTTCTTGTATTCTTGCTGTTGAATTTGAGTTCACAATTAAATCTAAATTACTTTTTCCTTTACATTTTCCACCTTTGCATCCTAAAAAACTAATAATCTTTAATTTATTTTTCTTTGCTTGATCAATTGCTTTTAATATATTTTTACTATTTCCAGATGTTGTTATCGGTATTAATATATCTTTAGCAGTTCCTAAAGCTTTTATTTGACGCGAAAACAAATTATCATAACCAAAATCGTTAGAAATACAGGTCATAGTAGAGGGATTTCCTGCAAGAGATATGGATTTTAGTGGTATTCGATTTTTTTTAAACCTTCCGATTAATTCTGCTGATAAATGTAAACTATCAGAGGCACTACCTCCATTTCCACACCAATAAACCGTGCCATTATTTTTAAGACATAATGAAATCATTTTTGCAGCTTTGCATATTTTTGTTTTCAAATTTTTTCTAATTAATGCAATAATGTTTTGATGTTCTACTAAGTGGTTATCTACTAATTTTATTTTTTTAATGGAATGCATAATTTGTACTTTCTAGGAATATTAGTCTTAATTAAATTAGTTATATATAGATAATCTTCAATTTTATCTATTTCTAAAATCGAATGATAATCTGATTTAAAATTTGATATTTTCCCACCGAATCTATTCTTGAAATTTATAAACGTCTCTTTTTTAGTTATATAATATGACCCTGTTTCATTTACAGTTGTTATGTTTTGACTCATTTTTCTTTTAACAGGGTCAAAATTATCTGGGGAAAAATTTTTTCCTTTTTTTCTCCAAAGAAAAGGATGGTAATCCACACTAGAAAACACTGTATCTAATTTTTTTTTTACTAAACTTTTTATAGCTAAATCTAATTCACCAAGCTGTCTTAATACTGTAGTTGGTTGCAAAAAAACTACAATATCAAAATCATATTTAAGATTATTTTTAACGTAGTTGATAGCATGTAAAACAGCGCTATCAGATGACGATGAGTCACTTGCTAGTTTTGCTGGTCTTAAAATAATCTCAGCTCCATATTTTTTTGACACTCTTGAAATGTCCTCTCCATCTGTGCTTACAAAGATTCTATCTATTAATTTAGATTTTTTAGCGTAATTTATTGAAAAGGATATTAGAGGAATACCAGTAATTTTAAGTAAATTTTTATTTTTTATTCGCTTAGATCCTTTTCTTGCTGGTATAATTGCAATAATTTTTTTATTATTTATCATTTATTTTAATTTTATCAAAGCTCCGCACTTTGTAAAAATCCATTTTTTTACGTGCTTTATTTTCATTTTCTTAAATAGGTTTAAATATAAACTCTTGAGTTCTAACTGTTGTTTTTATATTTCCCATTAAAATATTAATCTTATTTTTTTGTAAATCGATTATTTGAAATATTTTTTCTACAAATGGTCCCGAAGCAAATTTATATTTAGAGTTGAGGTTTAACTCAAATAAAGTATGTGAAATATATCCATTCTGATCTTCCAAAGTTTTACATTTTTTTATGAAATTTTCTATCTCTATCTGTGATTGTTTATGTCCATTTAAAAAATACTTAAGGCCTCTGCAAAATTGTAAATGATTAAAATTTTCAGTTTTTTGAAAATTTTTATGAAAGCAAAATATATAATTTCCAAGGACTTCCATTTCAGAGTTTATTAACTTGTTATTTTTAAATTTCTGTATTTTTATTTTTGGATTATAAAAAATAAAATTTTTATCTAATTTCTTCGTTAAATCTTCCTTTAAAAATTGAAATTTCTTTTTTTCGTATTTTAATATTGTCCACATATATTATTTCAATTCTTTCTTTAACTCATCGTACTCTCTCATTTTTCTTTTCATAAAATTCAAAGTAAGTTTTGTTTTTTCAGAAATGCCTTTGGGAGTGAGTACATAAAAATAATTTATTTTATTTGGATTATTTTTAAAATTTTCAATTTTTATTAGACCTTTATTCTGAAGTGCTTTTAAACAGTAGTTTAATTTACCCAAGCTGAATCCAAGTTCTTGCGCCATTTCCCTTTGTGTAGATTTTGGTTTATTCTTCAACTTCCTTAAGACTTCAAAATGATCTTGTTTTATTTTCATAAAAATTTACTCAATTTATTAATGTTCAAATTATGAACATTATGCAGTTCATTTGTTGAACAGTAAAGTAAAAAAACCACTTTTTTACTAAAAATAGCAGGTAATGATATAAATCTAATTATATAACTATATATAGTGCTAAAATTTTTATTTTACTCAGATAAATATTTACTTAATTGATGGGCAAATTAGTTTCTATATGTTCAAGGTTTAAACTTTAAAATAGTTAATATCTTGCAAATTATTTTAAAAACTATAATTAATGATGTTATCAAAATGGAAAAAACAAACAGAGAAATAATTGAAAGTATTCTAGTAGAAATTAAACCAAATTTAAAAAAAAAAATAAAAAATAAAAAATTGAATCTTATACACGAAGGTTTAATTGACTCATTTGATATAATCCAATTAATTATAAAAATTGAAAAACAAACAAAAAAGAAAATAAAACTAGTTAAATTTGATAGAAGTTCATTTGCAACCGTAGATCAAATTATAAAGCTATTATGAAATTTAAATAAATGAAAAGTTATAGTAAAAAAGATATAATTAAATCTTTAAAAAAATTAGGTATTAAAAAAGGCGAAACAATTTATATAAATGCACATCTTTATAAATTTGGAGATTTGATTGATGCAAAAAATAAAAATGATTTTTTTAAAATTTTTTATGAGTCAATTATAAATGTAATTGGGGAAAACGGGACGCTAGCGATAAATACGCATACCTTTCAAGTTTTAAGACATAATAAAACTTTTATTCATGAAAAAACAAGAGCTACAAGTGGTGAATTTGCTGAATTTATTAGAAATAGAAAAGGTTCATTAAGGAGTGATCATCCAGTTTTTTCAGTGACAGCTATAGGTAAAAAAAAGAAAATATTATGCTCTAATAATTCTCTTCATAATTATGGTAATAATTCACCATTTCATAGATTTTTAGAATTGAATGGCAAAATATTAAATTTGGGTCAAGATCCAACCTTTAATCCTTTTTTACATATTGCTGAATTTTTGGCTGGTGTTCCTTATTTTTATAATAAGCTTACAAAAGTAAAGTATTTTAAAAATAACAAAAAAATTAATAAATATTTTTCTTCCTCAGTGCGTTATTTAAATTTAGATATAAAATGGAAAAAAGGTAAAATTAATAGTTTAAAAAATAAATTAATAAAAAATAAAGTATTTCAAACTGAAAATCTCGGAGATGGAAAAATTTATCTTATAAATGCAAAACAATATACCGAAACGGCTTTGGGACTATTAAATAAAAATCAATTTGAATTTATCAAATTTCCAAAATTTAAAAAAAATATAATTCCCTACAAATAAATTTGTATTTTTAATTTTCAAGTAATTTTAATAAAGATTTTTTAATAACTTTCCCACTTTTGGTTCTAGGTAATTTCGAAATCTTAATTATCTTTTTTGGAACCTCAATTGGTCTTAATTTTTTTTGTAAAAATTTATTAAGATTATCAATACAATCAGATTCTAATAAATCTTTTTTAAAAACTGTTATCAAATAAGGTTCTTCACCTGCAATTAAATCTTTTTTTCCTATGGCGGCTGACTCTAGTATCATCCCACTTTGTAAGGCAGTATTTTCTATTAAAGATAAAAAAATTAATTCTCCTCCTTTTTTTATTATATCTCTCTTTCTCCCTTTAATATAAAGTAAATCATTTTTGTAATCACCTATGTCTCCAGTGTCATAATAGCCATCAAAACTTTTAGGAGGTTCATAACCTTTTTTAGTAATATAACCTTTCATAAAAAAAGGACTTTTAACCATAATTATATTTGAACCCTCCTCATCTTTTTTGATTAAAATTTTTACACCGTTACCATGCCTACCTACACAAAAATCTTCAAATGTATCTTCTTCCCCCTGAAGTGCTAATGGTCCAACTAATTCTGTTGCCCCATAACAAGCAAAAATATTTTTTTTGAAAATTTTATAAAAACTCTCTCTAACTTCTGGATAAAGATAACTTCCAGTTGCAATTATGGATACGTATTCACTCACATGTTTTTTTATTTCAGTTTTGGGTTTTTTATAAATTGCACAAAGAAAAGCAACTATTGATGGTGTCAGAAATAAAGTATTACATTTATGTTTTATTGGCAATTCCCAAAAATTTAATACATTATTAATTGAAAATCTTTTTCCAAGAATAATTGTTGAGCCAGAATACATGCAGGCGAAAAAAGTATCAAGGATTCCTCCCATGTAAAACATTGGAAGACAGTGTAAAATTTTTGTTTTATTGTTATATTTAGCTAACTGTGAAAAAGATTGAGCGCTTGATAAAATTGAGTCTGATGAAAATAATATTCCTTTAGGATCTCCTGTTGTTCCTGAACTAGCTATTATTAAACAATCTGTATTTTCATACTTAATAAGATTTGAGTCCGCTTTACAATTTTTATAATCTATTTTGTCAATATCTTCTATAGTGTAATCAATTTTATATAATTTTTTTAATTCAATTATCTTCTCTTTTTTTAAGGTTGGATCTATAGGACATGCTACATATCCGCCTAATAAACAAGCATACAAAGTAACTAAATAATCAAAAGAATTTTCTTTAATTATTAAAATTTTTGAATTTGTCTTTACATTTTTGCCATCTAAATACTTTATTAACTTTAAAGCACTTAAATTAAAATCACTATAAGTGTATTTATTGTCATAATTATCAATTAAAAAAAGATTTTTAGAATATTTTTCAAAATAGTTCTTTAAATCTTTTTTTTTATTTATGGTTTCATCACTCATTTTATTTTACTCATTCATAGTTATACTTCTTTTTTTAACACTATTAGTGCCTTAATGATAAAATAATAAGGAATATCTAGATTTAATAAATTGTTTTGCATAATGTTATTGACATTAAAGTTTAAATTTGGGTATAACATGTTCAATTCTTGAACATGTTATATTTTATTTGATATAATAACAAGGATACAATTTAAGGAGTATAAAATTGAATAATATAGATAAATATGACAAAGTTTTTATGGAGTGTTTCTCTGTTGATAAAACTAAACTTAAAAAAAATTTAGAGTACAATTCTATTTCTCAATGGGACTCTGTTGGGCACATGTCGATGATTGCAGCTTTAGAAGAGGCTTTTGATGTTGTATTCGAAATGGATGATATAATAGATTTTAGCTCCTACAATACAGGAAAGGAAATTTTAAAAAAATATAAGATTAATATTAGTTAAAATTATAATATTTTGAAATCATTTAGCTTAAATAGTGTTGAGTTGTTAGAGTATCAACCGAATAGATATCCTTTTTTAATGATTGATGAAGTAACAAAAGTGCAGCCGGGTGTTCTTGCGGAGGGATATAAAAATTTGACAAATAATGAATGGTATTTTCCAATACATTTTCCTAATAACCCTAATGTACCAGGTGTTCTTCAATTAGAGGCATTGGCTCAAATGTTAACAGTAGCAATTACAACATTGCCTGGAAATAAAGGTAAAATTACTCACGCTCTCTCGCATGAAGTCAGATTTAGAAAGGAAGTTTTGCCTGGTAAAAAATTTATAATCAAAACAAAAGTAGAATCATGGAAGAGAGGTATATGCAAAGGATTTGGGCAAGGCATAGTTGATGGTGAAATTGCTTGTGAAGCCACTATGACAATTACAATACCGGAAATTTTAGAGCAATATTTGCCAAAAAAATAATTTGTAATTTTAAATTTCTGTTTTAATAATGAAGAATAAACATGTAGATATTTTAATTGTTGGAGCTGGTGCTTCTGGGGCTGCAGCCGCATGGAATCTTAGTAGTAAAAATTATAAAATTGTTTGTTTAGAACAAGGCCCATGGTTAAAAAAAAGCTCTTATTCATTTGATAGACCTGATTGGGAAAAAATAAAGCAAAAAGAATTCAACATAAATCCAAATATCCGTAAACTAAAAAGTGATTATCCAATCGATAACAGTTGCTCTCCTATTTCAGTAGCAAATTATAATGCAGTGGGTGGATCAACAATTTTATACTCTGGTCATTTTCCTAGATTTCATCCTTCAGACTTCAAAACAAAAACATTGGATGGTGTAGGTGAAGATTGGCCTTTCAATTACAAAGATTTAGAACCATTTTATAAAATCAATGATAAAATGATGGGTGTATCTGGTCTTTCTGGTGATCCAGCATATCCAGATATAGTCAAACTTGCTCCTCCAGTTCCACTGGGATTAGCTGGAGAAAAAATTGCAAAAGGATTTAATAAATTAGGTTGGCATTGGTGGCCCTCGTATAGTGCAATATCCATAAAAAAATATAAAAAAAAAGTAAAAAATTTTCGTTCAACTGTTGATAGATGTTATTGGCCAAAAGCTATTTCTAAAGGTGTTGAATTGAGAACTAATAGTCGAGTAATTAAAATTACCCTAGATAAATTCGGAAAAGCAAATGGAGTTATTTATCTTGATATCAATAATAAACAGAACTTTCAGAGAGCCTCGATGGTTATACTTGCATGCAGTGGCGTTGGCACGCCTAGGCTGCTCTTAAATTCTGCTAATAAACATTTTTCAAATGGATTAGCAAATGGCTCTGGCCTTGTTGGAAAAAATTTAATGCTACACCCTTTAGGATATGTAGAGGGTAAATTTAATAAATTTTTAGGCTCATTTATTGGACCTGAAGGATGTTGTATAGCTAGTCAGGAATTTTATGAAACTTTAAAAGATGTTAAGCATAAAAGAGGTTATACTATGCAGGTTTTAAGAGGTTCAGGCCCTTTTGAGACAGCTTTATTGTCACGAAAATTTAGAAGTTTACAGTTTGGTAAAAATTTTCATAGGCAATTCTTGAGAGACTATGGGCACTCAATTCCAATAGCAATTATATGTGAAGATCTTCCTGAAAAACATAATTCTGTAGAATTAGATCACAAGAATAAAGATGTTGGCGGTATGCCAGGTGTAAAGATTAATTATAAACTTAGTGAAAATTCAAAAAAAATGTTAGCGCATGGAATTTCAAAAGCTAAAGAAGTTATGAAAGTAGCTGGGGCTAAATCAATTAAAGCTTTTGGCCCAGTAAGACATACAGGATGGCATTTAATGGGGACAACCAAAATGGGAAAATCAAAAAAAAATTCAGTTGTAAATCAATATGGGCAGACGCATGAAATTAAAAATTTAGTGATAATAGATAGCAGTGTTTTTGTAACGTCAGGAGGTGTCAATCCAATGTCTACTTTGCAAGCTATAGCTCTTAAAATAACTAACGAAATTAAAATTGCTCCCAATAAATATTTTTAAAATGAATAGAAAAAAATTAAATAAATTAATGTTAAAAAAAATATTTAAAGGTATTGTAGATACTATGATACCGGCAAGTAATGACAAGGTAATGCCCAAAGCTACTAATGCTATTAATCTTAAGAAGTTTTTAGAAAATATTCTAAAAAATAAAAAATTAAATAATAAAATTCACAGTAAAATTTTAATTTATTTACAAGATAATAAAGATAAAAAATTAGATTTTTTTAAGTTGGGTGAAAGGATTGCAAAATTAAAAATAATTGAAGAGGATATTGGAAAATATCTTCTTGAAGAATATTTTACTTCTAAAAATGTACAAAAACAATTATTAAAAAAAACTAATAAATCTTTGCCTAGAAAAAAAACTTATAGTGAGGAAAAGATTTTAATTCTAAAGCTAGTAAAAAAAACAAGGTTACGATACAAATATATTTGAAGGAAATAACTTATGTTATCAGGAAAAACAGCATTTATAAGTGGATCAAATAGAGGAATAGGTAAAGCTATTTTAAAAAAATTTATTGATAATGGTGCAAATGTAATTTGTGCTGTAAGAAAAATTAATCCTGAATTTAAAGAATATATAAAAATAAATTTCAAAAATTTGAAAAATAATTTCAAAATTCTTGAGTTTGATTTAAGTGATGAGTCAAAAATGAGTGAAGCTATACAATCATTATACAAAGATAAGATAGTTTTAGATATTTTGGTTAACAACGCTGGAGTAGCTGGTGGTTCTCTATTAGAAATGACTTCCATGAAAAATTTAAAAAAAATTTTTGAAATTAATTTTTTTTCTCAGATACGTCTCACGCAACTTCTACTTAGACTCTTAAAAAAATCAGAAAAAGCTTCGATAATTAACATAGGTTCAGTGTCAGGTATTAATGGGGATCGTGGAAATATTACTTATGGCTCAAGTAAAGCTGCTTTGATGTTTGCTACAAAAGTTATGGCTAATGAACTGTCCACATATAATATAAGAGTTAACTCGGTAGCTCCAAGTGCAACTGATACAGATATGTTAAATCAAATGGAAAAAAATGCTAAAGAAAAATTACTAAAAGATTCTTTTCTTACAAAACCTATTTCAGTGGATGTAATTGCAGAAAAGGTTTTATTTTTAGCATCTGAGAAGTCTCAGCATCTTAATGGGCAAATAATTAAAATTGATGGAAAGGAGAAGCTTTGAAAAATTTTGATCAAATAGAAGAATTAAAAGAATTTGCTAAAAAAATGAGGAGAGTATTACTCGAAGTAAGTCTTAACTGTGGAGAACCAGCTCATATAGGTGGTGGTTTATCAATTACTGATATTATGGCTGTACTTTATGGAAAAATTTTAAAACTTAACAAAAAAGAACCTATAGATAGATTTATTTTAAGTAAAGGTCACGGTTTTTTAGGTTTATTAAGTGCACTTCATTTAAGTGGCTTTATTAAAAAAGAAGAATTGATGGGTTTTCAAACTAATGGTAGTGAGTTAATTGCACATCCAATAGTCAACCCAAAATTTGGAATAGAGTCATCTAATGGAAGTCTTGGACAAGGATTATCTTTTGGGGTTGGTTTGGCAATTGCTTACAAAAAAAAGAATAAAGAAGGTAAGATTTTTGTCTTAGTTGGAGATGGAGAATGTTATGAAGGTGCTATTTGGGAAGCCGCTATAGCAGCTACTGAGTCTAATTTAGATAATTTAACTGTCATTGTGGACTGTAATGGATTTCAAAATGATGGTGCAATAAATAAAAAAATGAATTTTGATGAACTTAAATCTAAATGGCAGGGATTTGGGTGGAATACTATTTTGTGTGACGGTCATAATATCAATGAATTAACAGATAAATTACAAAATAAACAAATAGATAAACCTACTGCTATTATAGCGAAAACAATAAAAGGTAAGGGTATTAAATTTATGGAAAATAATAACGACTGGCATCATGGAAGGTTGACGCAAAAACTATTTGATGAAGCAATTAAAGACTTATAATTTTATGAAGAAAATTGACGAAAAAAATTCAAAACAATGGTCTCGTATGGGACCACGAGCTATGTTTGGGCAATTTATGTTGGAGATAGCTGAAAAAAATGAAAAACTTATGGTTCTTTCTGCTGACCTGGGAAGATCTTCCGGGTTAGATAGATTTAAATCCATGTATCCGAAAAAATATTTATCAGTCGGTATAAGTGAGCAAAATTTGATAGGTGTTGCTGCTGGATTAGCTAAAGAAGGTTTCAAAGTTTTTGTTACTTCTTTTGCTCCTTTTCTTTCAATGAGAGCTAGTGAACAGATAAGAATGAATTTAGGATATATGAAACTTCCAGTCAATTTAGTAGCTTTAGGAAGTGGTGTTTCAATGGGTTATTTGGGAAATAGTCACTTTGGCCTTGAAGATATTGCGATTATGAGATCAATTCCAAATTTAAACATCTCATGTCCTGCAGATTGTAGTGAGATGGGAAAGATTTTAAATGATTATTCAGAAAATGATTATGGTCCTAGTTATATAAGGTTAACAGGTATTCCTGGGTCACCTCATGTTTATTCAAATGAATACGATTATAAATTAAGTGAGCTCATAACATTAAAAAAAGGAGAGGATTTATTAATTTTAGCTACTGGATCTATGGTTGCACAATCTTTAATTGCTGAAAAAATATTAAGAGAAGATGGAATAAAATCAGAAGTTGTTAATGTACATACTTTGAAGCCAATAAGCGAAAAAATTATTGAAAAATTGAGCTTGTTTAAAAATGTAATAACAATAGAGGAACATTCTATAGTAGGTGGTTTACATAGCATTATTGCAGAAAAAATTGCATCTAATCTTTCTGCTATAAGCTTATTTCCAATCGCCTTGCCTGATAAATTTGGTCCCACCGGTACTTATAAATATTTATTAGAGCATCATGGATTAATAGGTGAAAAGATTGCTCTTAATATTTTAAATTTTCTTAACAATAAAAAATCTAATAAGAAAGACTAGCTATTAATGTTTAATTATAGTTTTTTTAATGCCTCTATTTAAATTAATTCATAAATTCAAGAATAAAGTTGCTCTTACAAGTGAATTGTCAGGACCGATAACATATACACGATTATTAAAATATGCGTCTGATATCAATAAAGATATACCGAAAAAATCTCTTATATTTTTAATTTCTCAAAATAGCGTAGCTTCTATTATCTGTTATGTCTCAGCAATAATTAATAACAGAACTATAATGTTGATAGATATTAAAACTGACAAGGAAAATATTTTTAAACTTTTAGAGTTATACAATCCTTCTTTTATTATAGCTCCAAGAAGTTGGTTAGAATTATCAAAATATAATGGTCTTAAAGTTGTAAAAAATATTTTTGAATATTCAATTTGCAGAACCAAAAATTTTAAATCATTTGAGATTAATCCAAATTTAAATTTACTTTTACCGACTTCAGGATCGTTAGGAAGTCCAAAATTTGTTCGCTTGTCCAAAAAAAATTTAAAATCTAATTCAAACTCAATTATTAAATATTTAAAAATAAAATCTGAGGACGTAACAATCACAACAATGCCTTTTAGTTATAGCTATATGCTCTCAATAATAAACACCTTTTTAGAATCTGGAGCTTGTATTGTTGCCTGCCAGCATTCATTGATTGAAAAAAAGTTCTGGTCTCAATTTAAAAAAAATAAGATAACCTCATTAAGTGGTGTTCCATATATATATGAAATGTTTATAAAGCTTGGATTAGAGAAAATTTATATTTCTTCATTAAAAACACTCACCCAAGCAGGAGGAAAGTTGAATGATGATTTAATCAAAAAAATGATTGAATTTTCTAAAGATAAAAAAATTAATTTTTACACGATGTATGGTCAAACTGAAGCCTCACCTAGAATTTCTTTTCTAAATTACTTAAATGCAGAAAAAAAGATCGGAAGTATTGGTAAGGCTATTCCAAATACAAAAATGTGGCTCGAAGACGAAAAAGGTAAATTGATAAAAAAACCAGGCATAACTGGTGAATTAATTTTTAAAGGAAATAATGTTTCACTTGGATATTGTAATAATATTAAAGATTTAAAAAGAAAAGATGATAACGGAGGAATTTTAAGAACTGGTGATCTTGCGTATTTTGATAAAAATAATTTTTTTTATATCAAAGGAAGGAAAAATAGAATTATAAAAATATTTGGAAATAGATTTAATTTAGATGAAATTGAGCATAAAATGTCGGAGTTAAAAATCGAAGTAATTTGTAAAGAAAAAAATAACAAATTACTGGTTTTTTTTGATACAAATATTTCTAAAGAAGTTGTTCTTAGTTTTATTACTAAACTCACAGGACAAAATCAGCTTGCTTTTAAATGTATTAAGATTGATAAATTCCCAAGAACATCTTCTGGAAAAATTGATTATCTTAAATTAGATTGGAATTTTGATGCTGGATTATAAGAAAATATTTTCGATTAAACCTTTTTCCTTAAAAAAAAAGGAAAAAAATAAATGGTACTTTACTATTCAAAAAAAATTAACAGCTTATCATTTTAAAAATTGTGAAGAATATAAAAAAATTACAAATAAAATTCATGGTGGCTTAAATAGATCAAAGAAACTTTCAGAGTTACCTTTTGTTCCAGCTTATCTTTTTAAAGATTACAATTTAATAACAAAAAATAACACAAACTTGTCAAAAACATTAATTTCCTCTGGAACATCTGGTTCAAAAAATTCAAAGGTTAATCTTGATAGAAAGACTGCTTTACTGCAATCTCGGGCTCTATCAAATATTTTTCAAGATATTTTAAATAAAAAAAGAGGAACTATGTTTGTTGTGGACTCACCAAAGGTACTTTCTGGACTTCAGTCAATGAATGCTAGGGGAGCTGCTATTAGAGGATTTTCTCAACTTGTTGACAAAACTATATTTCTTTTAGATGAAAATTTAAATTTAAATGTTGAAGTTTTAAAAAATTTTGTAAAAAAAAATCCTAATGACCAATTTATTATTTTTGGATTTACTAGTTTCATATGGCAATATCTTGTAAAAAAAATTAATAATAAAAAAATGATATCTTCTAACAATGGAATATTAATTCATGGAGGAGGATGGAAAAAAATGCAAGATCAAGCAGTAAATCGTGATCTTTTTAATAAAAAAATTACTGATACTATTGGTATAAATAAAATACATAATTACTACGGCATGGTGGAACAAACAGGTTCTGTTTTTTTAGAATGTGAATTTGGTTTTTTTCATACTTCTATATTTTCAGATGTGATAGTTAGAGACTCTAATCTTAAGATTTCTCCAATTAAAAAAGATGGCTTAATTCAAGTTTTTTCTTTACTTCCTTTAAGTTATCCTGGACATAATATTTTAACAGAAGACATAGGGAGTCTACAGGGAGTAGACAATTGCAAGTGTGGTAGAAAAGGAAAATATTTTTTTATTAAAGGACGAGTTAAAGGAACTGAATTAAGAGGTTGTAGTGATACCAACTAAATATAAAAATAGAATAGAAATAATTTTAGGAAACTTTAATTTGAATCAAAAACCTTTGGTTATTTTCGATGACAACATTATTAATTTTTTAAACGAAATTCATATTAATATAAAAGAAGATAATTCTGCTAAAAATTTTAGTGATCTTCAAGCTTTTGGATTTTGGTGTAGAAAAACTAATATAAAAAAATTATCAGAAAATTACAAAAGGAGTGAATTAATGATTGGTCGTGGAATTGTTCTTCATATTGCACCTTCTAATGTGCCAATGAACTTTGCCTATTCATTTGTTTTTGGAATTTTATCTGGCAATAGTAACATGGTGAGACTTCCAAGCAGAAATTTTGTACAAGTAAGAATTCTTTGCAAGATTATATCAAAAATATTACGATCAAATAAATATTTATCTATAAATAAAAAAATCTGCTTTATAAGGTACGAAAAATCTGACGAAATTTCATCCTATTTGTCAAAAAATGTTGATGCACGTTTAATATGGGGTGGTGACAAAACTATTGCTCAGTTTAAAAAATTTGACACCTCTCCAAGATGCGTTGACCTATCTTTTTCAGATCGATATTCAATTTCTATCATTGATTTGGATAAAATTTTAAAATTAAAAAAAGAAGGTATAAAAAATCTTGCATATAAATTTTATAATGATTGTTATTTAATGGACCAACAAGGTTGTTCTTCTCCGCAGGCAATATTTTGGATAGGTGGAAAAAATAATAAAATGAAAGAAATATTTTGGAGTCAGCTTGAAAAAATTGTTGATACCAAATATGACAATAATCTTTCAATAATGAATAATAAAATTACTTCTATATCTCGAGCCGCAATAGAGTCAAAAACTAATTTTAGTTTATATTATCAAAATTTTAAACTAATAAGATTAAAGGTTAAAGACTCATCAAATGAAATAGAAAATTTAAAATGTCATTTTGGTACTTTTGCTGAAATTAATATTAAGAACATAAATGAATTAAAAAAAATTATAACTAAAAAATTTCAAACAATTACTTACTTTGGAATAGATCCTAAAAAAATTGAAAAATTTATTTTAACCAATGAAATAGTTGGCATAGATAGGTTGGTTCCTATAGGTAGAGCTTTTGACATTGGCCCAATTTGGGATGGTTATGATATCATATACTCGTTATCTAGAATTATTGGGAAATAAAATGGAACAAAATATAGAAAAAAAAGAACTATCTAAACTTATTAGAATTACTGATCCATTTTTAATGATTGATAAAGTTATCAATTTATTGCCTGGTAAATCTGGAACTGGAATAAAAAATATCAGTAGTGAAAGTTGGTTTTATAAAAGCCATTTTATAGATGATCCAGTCATGCCAGGTACTCTTCAAGCAGAGGCTATGCTACAAACTATAGTTGCAATAATTTATTCATCTTCAGACTCAAAAAATAAAAATTGCCTTATAACAAAATCATCAACGAATTTTTATTCAAAAATAAACACTGACGGAGAATTAAAAATTGAAGCTAAAATTATTAAAAATGAAAGAGGAGCCATTGAAGCTAAGGCAAATGTATTTTTTAATAACAAAAAATCAAGTGATGGTTTATTTAAATATTTTAATCCGGAAGAGTTGGAAATTTAATGAAACAAAAAAGTAGGAATACATTGCCCATTAAATTTGAAGCATTATTTGTAGAAAAAAACTTACAAAATAAATATAAATTAAATATTAAAAAAACAATAATCGACAATTTAAAAAATAATGAAATTTTAATTAAAATTTCTTATTCATCTTTAAATTATAAAGATATTTTAATTTGCACGGGTAATACTGGTCTTGTTAGGAAATTCCCACATATTCCTGGTATTGATGCTTCTGGTATAGTTGTTCAATCTGAATCAAATAAATTTAAAATCGGGGATAAAGTTGTAATTGTTGCTAGGCCAATTGGTGTAAAATCTCAGGGTGGTTTATCTGAATATATTAAAGTAACCTCAGAATGGGTTGAAAAATTACCTGTAGGTATGTCACTTAAAAATTCGATGGTTGTAGGTACTGCAGGTTTTACTGCTATGAACTCAGTAACACAACTAATAAAAAGTGGTTTAAAAAAGAACTCTAAACCTATTTTAATTTCTGGAGCAAGTGGTGGTGTCGGGGTCTTTGCGATCATTATTCTTTCAAAATTAGGTTTTAATGTTATCGCAGCTACTAGAAGGAAAAATCGAGAGTTTTTTTTAAAAAGTTTAGGTGCAAATGAAGTTATAACAATTGATGAATTCAGTAATCAACCCAATATGCCTCTTCTTAAAATAAAATATTCAGCAATCATAGATAATATTGGTGGTGAGATAATTTCATTAGGATCACGTCAATTGATTGAAGGTGGCATAATCGCCTCAATAGGGGCTACTTCCAGTCAAACTTGTAATCTGAATATTATGCCTTTAATTTTAAGAGGCATTAAAATTATAGGTATTAATGCGGAGTCATCCACAAATGTACTTAGAAAAATAATTTGGCAAAAACTTCTAATAATTATTAAAGAGAAAAAAATTAAAAAAATTTACAAGGAGTGTAAATTACAAAATGTAATTAAAGAAATTGAAGTGGCAAGAAATAATAATTCTGTTGGACGTATAATTGTAAAAATAAACTAATTTAAGTTTTTTTTTTCTTTTTTTAAATAATTTACCCATTCCTGATGCCAATTATCTTTAATATTAAAAAAATCTTTTAAAAATAATTTTCTAGCTATCTGGACTTCTTTTGACATCCACCAACTGTTAATGTTATCCCAATTTTTGTTTACAAATTTACTTGCCGATTTTATATTATCAAACGCCATTTTATGTTTTTCAAATTTTTTAATATGTTTATAGAATACATCCTGAAAAACCCAATCTTTTTTCCAAAGAAGTAAAATTGAAGGCTTGTTATGGTACAAAGACTCCATAAACGCTGTTTGAGCGTATGTAAAAATAATTAATTTAGACTGCATCATTGTTAAGTCAAATGTTCGTAAATTATATTGGTCTATACTTTCTTTACCAAAGAATTTAACAAACTTTTCATTAATACCTATATTCTCTATATTTTTAGCGCGTAATTTTAATTTTTTTTGTATAACTTTTTTTAAAGACTTTCCAAAAAATAATACATCCTCGAATTCTCTAACATAATCATCTAGTCCAGGAAGTGAATGGCATCTTGACTTAAAAGCTAAGGGTTCAGATGTTATTATTGTACAAAAATTTTCAGTTGAATTTTGAGGTTTAAAATTTGAATTAAATTTAGTTGGAGACAATCTTTTCGAAAATTTATAATTTTTATCTCTAATATTCCAGTGTATTTGTGTATCACAAATAATATTTAAATGATCAAATATTGCTCGAAATTTATGTATTTGACCGCCATGGTCAACACAAATTATTCTTGAGCCAATTTTTTTTGTCTCAGCTGCATAAATTTTAAAAAGATCGTTGGTTAAAATTGCATGCATTGAAATAATTGTTTTTTTACATTTTGACCTATCAGTTATTTGGTCTTTATAATTATTATAATATTCATAATAAGACATTGGCAAGTCAATTAAAATATTTTTAATTAAATAGTTGTAAAAACTATCTTTTGTATTTGCTTTATTCGATAAATCTTTTTTTCTTTTTTCTAATTTATATAAATTAACATTAATCAAATTTTTATTGAAAAAAAAATACTTATTTTTTGTAGGGACTATTTTAAGTTTTAAACATAAATCAATAAAGTTTTTAAAGGGATAATAAAAACTATCGAAATAAATAGAATTAAATTTAAAAAATATTTTTGCTATTGTAAGATCAAAATATTTTAAGAAAAAATATTTTAAATTCAAAAGAGAAAGTATTTTTTTTGGCTTAGAAAATTTAGAGTCCTGAATTCTTATTTTTTTAATATTATTGTTATTTTTGAAAAAAATTATATTTTTTAAATTACAGTATTTAATAATTCTTTTAATTAAAAAAAAATTATAAAAATGACAATTTATTTTACTAGAACAGTCTAGGTAATCTTTATTTATAAATATATTTAAATTGTCTTTAGGGGTTTCCACGTAAAATTTTGATTTTTTCTTCAATTTTTTTACAGTAGTCCAGATATTATAGTGCTGGGCAGTATAACCAGATATCCAATAATATAGGATTATTCTCCAGTAATTAACATTGTTACTTAAAGAAAATTTTTCATTCAAATGCTGAGTCAAAAATATTAAAATTTTTTCGTTAATCTTTTTTAAATATAAATATTCTTTTTTAAATTTTTTCTTCTCAAATTTATCTCTGAATAAAATTTTTTTTTCATTCCATGATAATTTTTTATAATCATAAGAACTGTTGTTTAAATAATAAGAATTTTTTCTAATTTTTTTATTAATGTTTGTTAAAACTAAATATTTTTTCATTATGTTCAATCTTTGAACAATATAGGTTTATTTATTTTTTGGTAAAGAAAAAAATGAATTCATTGTGTGCAATTTTGTTTTAAACACAAAATATAGGGCAATAAAAAAGGCCTACAACACAAGTCATAGGCCTTTAGTTTTAAATTTGTAAATAAATATCAATTTAAATATTTTAAGTGTTTACTTAATACTGAAAGTTTTTTTCAGTGCATAAATCAAGCCAATTGAGCTATTAGTACCGGTCAGCTGCACGTGTTGCCACGCTTCCACACCCGGCCTATCAACGTAGTGGTCTACTACGGCTCTATAGGAAGAACTAGTTTTGAGGT
>MDTG01415300.1_pt1 | contig 18654 bp, 18 predicted proteins | sample 811421 | NCBI WGS metagenome assembly MDTG01 (sample SAMN05326645, study PRJNA326480) | marine metagenome | isolation source: seawater | place: Pacific Ocean: South East | collected 2011
CCAGTTGTTTAAGAAAATATTTTTCAATTAATTTCATTGATATTTTTAGTTTATAGAAATATATATATATATCATAACATAATTTTGGAAAATATTTTGGAAATAACCTTCTCTAATAAAATCGATAGTAATTTTTCTTTGTTAGTGATTCTATCATCTAGTAAATCATCTTTGGATTTGCCCCTGCTAGCTGACAAATCGATTAGTGGATTTGTATCAAAAATTAAGAAAATGCCTGAGTTTAAAAAGCAAAAAAATTTTTCTGAAAATTTTTTTGTAAATGATGATAAAAACAAAATTAGACGTGTCCATTTATTAAAAGTAGATGATTTCAAAAATGGTGTTGAAGTTGAGGTATTTTCTGGAACTAAATTCAGTTCTTTTGAAACGTCCAAGAATTTAAATATTAGTGTGATTTCAGAGCATATCAACTTTAAGAACCTTAAGTTTGAAAACTTTATAGCAGCTTTTGCCTCAGGTTTTAATTTGAAAAACTATTCCTTTAGGAAATACAGAAGTGAGGTCAGAAAGATTAAGACTTCTGTGAAAAAAGTAAATTTTGTCTGTCCAAATTTCAAAAAAGTACAAAAAGCATACAATGAATATGAAAAAATATCAAAAGGTGTTTTTTTAACAAGAGATCTGGTTTCAGAACCAGCAAATGAAATTTATCCTGAAAGTTTTGTTGAAAATTGTAGGATATTATCCAAAGCCGGAGTTGAACTAGAAGTTTTTGACGAAAAAAAGTTAAAAAAATTAAAAATGAAAGCACTTTTAGGTGTCGCCCAAGGGTCCGTTAAACCAGCACGTGTTTTAGTTATGAAATGGAAAGGGCTGAAGTCTTCTTTTAAAAAACCATTGGCATTCGTAGGTAAAGGTGTGACGTTTGATACAGGAGGTATATCCTTAAAACCCTCTGGAGGTATGGAAGATATGAAATGGGATATGGGTGGAGCTGCGGTCGTAAGTGGCTTGATGTATGCACTGGCTTTGAGAAAAGCTAAAGTTAACGCTGTTGGTATTGTTGGATTAGTAGAAAATATGCCTGATGGTAATGCCCAAAGACCTGGGGATATCGTAACATCTATGTCAGGTCAAACAATAGAAGTATTAAATACAGATGCGGAAGGAAGATTAGTTTTAGCTGATGTACTTTGGTATGTTAATAAGTTTTATAAGCCTGAATTAATAGTAGATTTAGCTACATTAACTGGGGCAATAATTGTTGCATTGGGAAGTAGATATGCTGGTCTTTTTTCAAATAGTGATGATCTTGCTAATAAACTTCTAAAATCATCAACGTACATCAAAGAGCTCATTTGGAGATTACCTCTAGATTCAGAATTCGACAAATTGTTAAACTGTAATATTGCAGATATGAAAAATATTACTGGAACAAGAGGAGCTGGTAGCATAACTGCAGCTCAATTCCTAAAAAGATTTGTTGGAGATACAAAATGGGCGCACCTTGATATAGCAGGGGTAACATGGTCTAATTCAGGTACTTCTATTTCAAGATCCGGAGGCACAGGTTTTGGAGTCAGACTACTGAATAATTTTGTTAAAGAAAATTACGAGTAATTTTTTGACTACTATCAAGGTCAATTTTTATTACATAAAATCTGATTTTAAGATCCTCGTAAGAAGATTGTGCGAAAGGTTAATTAAAAACAATTATAAAGTTCTAATTAAAGTTGGAAGTAGAAAAGAAGAGGAAGAACTAGATAATTACCTTTGGTCGTATGATGATTATTCTTTTTTACCACATAGAACTGAATTAGATGAATTTGATAATGATGAAAAGATTATTATTTTTAATAAAAATAATGAAGAAATTTTTTTAAACAAAGGTTTTAATACTCTTATTATTTCACCATCTGTATCCAAAACAAAAATCATACCTTCTTGTAATCATTTCTTTTTCTCTTATTTAAACCCAAAAAATAATTTCAATAATAAAACAAATAAATTAAAAAATACTAGATTTATTGTCAAAACTCTTATAGAAGAAAAAAACCAAAAATGGAAAATATGTTAAGTTTCTAAACGGGGTATAAAATGACTGAAATGACTTTATCGATAATTAAACCAGATGCTGTAAAGAGAAATCTCACTGGAAAAATAAATACTATTTTTGAAGAAAATAAATTAAAAATTGTCGCTCAACGTATGATTTTAATGTCAAGAGTAGATGCTGAAAAATTTTATGAAGTTCATAAAGAAAGAGCATTTTTTTCAGATTTATGCGATTATATGACTTCAGGTCCAGTAATTGTTCAGGTTTTACACGGTCAAAATGCTGTGATTAAGAATAGAGAGTTAATGGGAGCGACAAATCCTGAAAATGCTGAGGATGGCACAATTAGAAAATTGTATGGTATTTCTGTTGAAGAAAACTCTGTTCACGGTTCTGATAGTCTTGAAAATGCAAAAATTGAAATAAATTTTTTTTTCTCAAGCAAAGAAATCTTAAGCAACTAAGAAAAAATACAGAGCTGCAAGCAATAAAATTATCAAAATAGTGGAAATTACTGAAATTTTGATAAAAGCATTAAAAAACTTTTGGTGTTGCTTTCCTAAATTTTTATTCATTTATATACATTCAATATTTTTTTTAAAACAGTTATATATAATTTGTGTTCTTCTATCAATATCTTTTTTTTGAGAGAGTCAACAGTTTCATCGTCACTAATTCTTACAATGGATTGGTCAATTATTTCTCCGTCATCAACAATTTCATTTACGTAGTGGATAGTGCAACCACTAAACTTTACTTTCTTTTCAATTGCTTGCCGCTGCGGTTCAAGTCCTTTAAATGATGGAAGCAAGGAAGGGTGTATGTTTATAATCTTTCCACTCCATTTTTCTAGAAAATCTTTTTCTAATATTTTCATATATCCCGCCAAGCAAATAAGGTTTACATTATTTTGTTTAAAAAGCTCATCAATTTTATTTTCATAAGCCTTTTTATTTTCAAAATCCTTAATAAGTACAGTTGCTGACTTAGTTTTGAGGGCTCTAAGTTTTTTCAAACCTTTTGAGTTGGGATTATTACTTATTACAATTTTAACATCTGCATTAATTTTTTTTTCGTTGCATGCTTTAACTATATTAATCATATTTGAACCATTTTGAGAAATAAGTATTCCTAAATTTAAAACCATGGATTTAGCTTTATAAAATTAATTTGATGGTTTTGCCTGTGTTTTACATTACCAAGATAGAAAAAATCTATTTTATTTTTTTTAAAGAATTTGATTACTTCGCTTTCATTTTTTTCATTTATTATAATTGTAAAACCAATACCACAATTAAAAGTTTTTACCATTTCTAAAGAACTAATATTACCTACTTCTGAAATCCACTTAAAGCAATCATCTGACATAAAATTTTCTGATTTAATTTCGGCACATAAGTTTGGGGGTATAGATCTAACAATGTTATCAATGATACCACCACCGGTGATGTGTGCCATGGAAGAAATCAAACCTTTTTTGACTAGTGGTAAGATTGATTTTATATATATTTTGGTTGGTCTTAACAAATCCTGACCAAGTGAAATTTGTTTTGATGTATAAGGTGGCTTTTTATCAAGTTTAATTTTGTTTTTGTCTAGAATTTTTCTTATTAATGAATACCCATTTGAATGAAACCCATTTGATTTTAAACCAATGATTATATCATTATTCTTAACTTTTTTTTTACTTATTAAATTTTTTCTTTCTACAACTCCAATTGAAAATCCAGCAATATCAAAATCGTTTAATTTATATATTCCTGGCATCTCAGCTGTTTCTCCACCTACAAGAGAACAATTTGATTCTAAGCATGCCAAATTAATGCTTTTTATAATTTTTATGAAATTTTTTTCAACAATTTTTGAACTTGCAAAATAATCTAAAAATATTAGAGGTTCCCCTCCTTCTGCCAGTAAATCGTTAACACACATACCAACTAAATCAAAACCTAAAAATTCATACGTATTGCATTCAACTGCTAATTTCAATTTTGTACCAATACCGTCAGTACTTGATAAGAGTAAAGGATCTTTATAGTTCAGTTTTTTTAGATCCAGTATAGATGCAAACCCTCCAGCATTTTGAATAATTTCACTTCTAAAATTTTTCGACGAAATTTTTTCAATTTTTTTTACCATTTGATTCGATTTTTTAATATCAACACCAGAGGATTTATAGCTAAAAGATTTTTTTTTCATTGCTAAAATGTATTATTTTTTGAAAATTACAATAGACTAGATTATATTAAATTCAATTTCTAATATATTACAAGCTGTTGATAAATTTTTTTAAAATTTCTTTTTTTGTTCTAGTATTATCATTTATTAATAATGATACTTATGCAGATTCAAATATTTATCTAATTAAAAATAATAAAATCAGTATTAATCAAAAAGATATTTTAGAAGCAAGAAAAGTTTCAAAAATAAAAGCATTTAGAATTGCTTTGGAAAAACTTTTTGAAAGAATCGTTCCGCAAGATGAAAAAGATTTATTTTATAAATTTGATGATAAAGATTTAACAAAATTTGTTAGTGATTATGTAATAAAAGAAGAGGATTTTTTTGATGAACAATATAATGCTGTTATAGATGTAAACTTTAACGCAATAGAAATTAAAAATTTATTTAAAAATTTTGATGTCAACTTAAATAATGCTATTTCTGAGGATTTTCTTGTTCTTCCAATTTACTTTCATTCTAATACTTATTTTTTTTGGGAAAAAAATAATGAGTGGTATTTTTCTCTGAAGAAAAATTATGACGAAAATGAATTATTAAAACTTTTTTTTCCTCAATTAAAGCTTATTAATAAATTAAAATTTTCGTATAAAGATGCAATAGCAGCAAATAAAGAATCCTTGAAAAGAATATTATTTGAATATGATAAAAAATCAGCAGTGATAATATTTTTGAAAGAAAAATATGATTTTGAGTTTGAAAACTTTGTATCAAAGGTTGAATTAAAAATATTTACAGATGATTCTTTTTATGATTTAGAAGTAAATGAGACAGTAAAAAAAAATACTTCAAAAAAAAATGAAATTGATCATTTGTCAATGCTTACACTAAAAGAACTATCAAAATGGTGGAAAAATAAAATTACCACTAAATATAAATCAAATCAGGAATTCAATAGGTACAAAATTTTTATAGAATTTGAACAAATCGAGCAATCTTTAAATATTTCAAAAGCCTTGCAAAAAAATCCATATGTATCAAAACTTATTCCAAAAGAAATATCAAAAAAAAAGATTTTCTATGAATTATTATCTTATGGATCCCTCGAAAAGCTCAAACTTGCTTTAAAATCTAGTAATCTTGATTTAAATTTTGATGAAGAATTAGATGTATTTCGAGTAGTTAAAAGTAAATGAAACAAGCTGTTATCAGATTTAAATTCAAAAAGATTAATAAAGAATCTGTATGTATTTCTGAAAAAAATTTTTTTGCGTACAAAATTATTAATGAATGGCCAAAATGGAGTAATAATGCTCTTTTCATTTATGGTCCAAAAAATTGCGGAAAAACACTTTTTTCAAATATTTGGAAGGCTAGATCAAATGCAAAAATTATAAATTCAAAATTTTTTTTGAATGATTATTTTAAAACCAACTTAGATGAAATTAAAGCAAAATATTGCTGGATTATTGAAGATTTAGATGTTTTATTAAAAAAACAGATAAATGACATCGAAGAAAAGTTTTTAAATTTTTTTAATATTTTAAATTCAAAAGACAACTATTTACTAATTACTTCCAAAAAAAATCCCTCAAATTTAAAAATTAGACTAAGTGATCTTACATCTAGACTAAATGCTAGTATAGTTGTTGAAGTAAAGGAGCCTGATCAAAATTTACTTGGTCAAATAATCTTAAAAAAATTAGATTCAAGGCAAATTAATGTTTCTGATAAGAGTATTAAATATCTAATTAATCGCGTGGAAAGATCTTATAAATCTGCAAAAAAAATTTCAAATTTAATTGATCGAAAATCTCTGGAATTAAAATCGAGCCCATCAATCAGTTTTATGAAAAAACTGATTGATGAAAATAAATTATAGATCTATTTTTTCATAATATTTACCAAAAACCCTGTATTTCCAACCTTTTAATAAATCATTTTTTTTTTTAAGAACTAACTCCTTTAACTCTTTGCTGGTGGCAATTAAACTAGAATCAATCTTTAGTTTTTCTGATTTTTCCTTTAAAAGTTTTTTTGCAATCAAAAATTTTTTATTTTCATATTCATTCATTATTTTTAATTTGTTACTTTTTTTAGTTGAATTTATTTCTTTTTTTACAATTTGAAGCATTTGTGAATATTTTTTCTTATCGATTGACTTAATGAATTGTTTTATCTGCGAATTATTTTGTAGTCTGGTAACTTTAATTATTTGTGAGTCATTAAAAATCTTTTTGACAGGAACATTTTGAATTATTGCTTGTTGTTCCCTAAATTCTGAAATTCTTTTTAAGATTTTTCTTTCGAGTGAGTACTTCGGATTTACTTTTACTCTTTTCCAGGCTTCTTTTGTTTTATTAAAGTATTGATTTTTATTCATTAGTTTTAAATGCATCTGTTTGATCCAATCTTTTCTATTAGATTTTATTAATTTTTCGATAATCTTTTTGTAAAGAGGAATTAAATATTTTACATCGTGTGAGGCATATATAATTTGAGCTTTGGTGAGTGGTCTTATCCTCCAATCTAATTTTTGATTTTCTTTAAAAATTTTTATTGCCAGTAAATCTTTGCATAGTTTTTGATAACTCGATGATAAACTAAAACCCAAGGGTAGTACACCAATTTGGGTATCAAATATATTTTTAGGAATTATATTAAATAAATTACTAAAGATTTCTAAATCTTGTCTTCCAGAATGAAAAACTTTTAAAATATTTTTATCCAAAAGCAATTTTTTCACCAAATTTAAATCAATTTTATTATTTAAACAATCAATTATTATTGTTCTTTTGTCATTAGATATCTGAATTAAACATGGTATTGGTTTATAAGTTTCAACCCAATGAAACTCAGTATCTATTCCTAAACATTTATTCTTTTGACATTCATGATAAAATTGTTTTAATTGGCAATTATTTATTATTAACACAGAATTAAATTTAGCATTTAATAGGTTCAAAATCAAAATTCGTATGAATCAATATAGAACTCATAATTGTTCAGAAATTTCAAAAAAAGATATTGGAAAAGAAGTAAAAATTTCTGGTTGGCTTAACAAAAAAAGAGATCATGGTGGTTTGTTGTTTTTAGATTTAAGAGATAATTATGGAATAACACAATGTGTTGTGGATACCGAACATGATGATTTTAATAAAGTTGAATCAGTTAGATTAGAAAGCGTGATAAGTGTAACAGGTTCTGTAATTAAAAGATCAGAGGAAACAATAAACAAGAATATATCAACTGGAGAAATTGAAATAAAGATTAAATTTTTTGAGGTTTTAAATTCGTCAGAGCTGATACCGTTTCAAGTTTCACAAGAGGATGATGCACCTGAAGATTTAAGATTAAAGTATAGATTTTTAGATTTAAGAAAATCAAGACTTCACAATAACATTTTACTTAGATCTAGTATAATTAGTGCATTTAGAAAAAAAATGATAAGCAGAGGGTTTACTGAAATTCAAACTCCTATTCTTTCATCATCATCCCCAGAAGGAGCAAGAGATTTTTTGGTTCCTAGTAGATTACATAAAGGAAGATTTTATGCACTCCCTCAAGCACCACAAATTTTTAAACAACTGCTAATGGTTGGAGGTTTTGATAAATATTTCCAAATTGCTCCATGTTTTAGAGATGAAGATGCAAGAGCAGATAGATCCCCAGGAGAGTTTTATCAGTTAGATTTTGAAATGTCTTTTGTTTCGCAAAATGAAATTTTTGAAACAATTGAACCAGTAATTTTTGAAGTATTTAAAGAATTTTCCATTAATAAAAAAATATCAAAACCGCCATTTGAAGTTATTAAATTTTCGGAGGCAATGAATAAATTTGGAACTGATAAACCAGATTTAAGAAATCCTCTAATAATTCAAGATTTCTCAAAAGAATTTGTTGATTCGGGGTTTAAAATTTTTGAAGATAATTTAAAAAAAAATATGCTTGTTAAAGGCATCAAAGTACCAAATAGTTCAACAAAACCAAGAACGTGGTTTGACAATTTAAATAAATGGGCAAGAGATTTGGGACAAAAAGGTCTTGGATATATTATATTTGATAATGGTGAGGCAAAAGGTCCCATTGCAAATAATCTTAAGAAGGAAAAACTTAATAATATTTTAAGCAATGCAGCTCTAAACGACGGTGATTGTTTGTTTTTTATATCTGACGAAAAACTTAATGCAGAAAAATTCTCTTCTTTTGCACGAGAAAAATTATGTGACGAGATTGGCTTAAGAGAAAAAGACTCTTATAGATTTTGTTGGATAGTAGATTATCCAATGTTTGAATTAAATAATGAAACTAAGAAAATTGATTTCAGCCACAACCCATTCTCAATGCCTCAAGGAGGGATGGAAGCTATAAAAAATAATAATCCACTTGAAATTGTAGCTTGGCAATTTGATATCGTTTGTAATGGAATTGAGTTGTCTTCAGGAGCAATAAGAAATCATAAATTAAATATTATGGTTGAGCTATTTAAAATAGCAGGATATGAAGAAGATGATGTTAAAAGACAATTTGGTGCCATGTATAATGCTTTTAAATTTGGAGCGCCACCTCACGGAGGTGCTGCTCCAGGAATTGACAGAATTGTAATGTTGCTTGCTGAAGAAATTAATCTAAGAGAAGTAGTTGCATTCCCTCTTAATCAGCAGGCAGAGGATTTGATGCTTGGTGCTCCTAATCTAATAGCTAAGAATCATTTAAAAGAATTAAGACTTAAAATTGAGGAGGACAAAAATGACTAAATTGAAGTATAAAGCTTTTCTTATTTTTTTTTTTTATTTTACAAATCAAAAAGTTTATTCCAATGATTTAAATTTAGCATCTTATCAAAGTCTGTATGAAATTTCTCTTGATAAAGATAGAAAAATAGAAAGTCCATTAGGACAACCTTCAATTAAAAAAGCTAATGGGGAGTTGTTAATTGATTGGTTTGATAATTGTACGTCTTGGGTGTCAAACCAAAGAATGTTAATAAATTTCACAAATTCTAATGGAGTTGGAACTGTAAGTGATATAAATTATTCCTTAAATGAAGCTTACAATTCTGATAATATGAGTTTTGCATTACAAGTTAAACAAAATAATGAAATAGTAGAGCAGTTTAGAGGTTCTGGGGAAAGAAATGATACTACATTAATAAAACTATTCAATCCAAAAGAGGAAAATCTTGAATTTTCAAGTGAAATAATCTTTCCTCACGGTCATTTAAAAAAAATCATACAACATCTAGGAAATCTTTCAGGAATTGTTTCTTATAAAGTTTATGAAGGGAGTATTCCAAAAAATTATTTAAATATTTCATCTTTTATTAATAAAGAAAGTGAAAAAGAAAAATTTAATTTTCCTTCAGGAATAGAAAATAAATTTTGGTCTGTTAGAATGGCATATTATGAAGGAGAAACAAATACCCCTCAACTAGAATTAACAGCTAAAATCAACAGACAAGGTATAGTTAGTTCATTCCAATATGATTATCCGGAATATTCTCTAAGTATGAAACTTAAAAAAATTGAATTAAGAACTATTAAGTGTGATTAAACTATTTAATTTTTTGTTCTTTAAAAAGAACATGTTTTTTCACTCTTGGATCATACTTCTTTAGTTCTAATTTTTGGGTCATTTGTTTTGGGTTTTTATTTTTAACATAAAAGTATCCAGTTTTTGCAGAACTAACTAGTTTAATTTGTATAGTGTTTGTTTTAGCCATGTTATTTTTATAAATGTATTTTTTTCTCTGTCAAGAGGAACTGTCATCAACAGATATTTGGAACGCAAGAAAAGCACCTTTTATTTTTGGAAGAAGCCAAATACTCAAAATTATTGTTAATATTGGCCAGACAAAAAGTTGGATCCAAAGTGGGGGAGGGGAATTTAATCTTTCCAAGAATAATATGCATGGAATGATAAGATGCCCAACAACAAAAATGGTACAATAAGCAGGACCATCGTCAGTTTTAAATTTTTTAAAATTTGTATTACATGATGAACATTTTTTTACTAATTTGATGTATGAAATAAATATTGGTTTTTTCCCACACACCGGGCAATGTTTCTTAAAACCTCTTTTTATAGATAAAAATTTTGAATTTTTTTTAATCTTCATGACGTACTTTTTCTAAAGAGATCATACCTGTTTCTATGTTATTTTTTTTTATTTTAAAAGAAACTTTTTGACCTACTAAAAACTTAATCTTTTTATTTTTACCTTGGATACAATTTTTTCTTATATCGAAAATATTATAATCACTGTTTATGTTTTTGATTCGTGCTAACCCAGAAAATGGTAGTTCACATGACTTTATGAAAATTCCAAATGTGGTAACACCATCTATAAAACCTAAAAAAAATTTTTTTTTTATTTTAGATAAATAAATGCTACAGGCTTTTTCTATTATTGACCGTTCAATGTTCTCACTTTTTTTCTCTTGCTCTAGTAAGTGATCACATAACATTTTATTAATACTTTTACATTTTTTTGTCCTATTTTTAGATATGAAGTTACAAATTTCTCTATGTACCAATAGATCAGAATATCTTCTTATAGGTGAAGTAAAGTGTGTATAGCTATTTAGCGCTAAGCCAAAATGACCCTCGTTAATAAAACTATAAATAGCTTTTGATTGAGACTTTAAAATAATATCTTTTAACAAATTATAATTTTTATTTTCTTTGTTTGCTAAAATTTTATTAAGTTTGATATTAAGATTGAGGTTTTCCCTGAATAAATCAATTTTAAGTATTTTAAAAAACTCCTTTAATTTCAGCATTTTTTCGTCAGAGGGTTTGTTATGATTTCTGTAAAGAATATTAATTTTATTTTCATTTGAGAAATCAGCAATTGCTTTATTAGTTATTATCATTAACTCCTCAATAAGTTTCATAGAAATAAGAGATTTCTTTTTGGAAAATGTAAATTTATTTTTATCATATAAATTTTTAATTTCATATTCCTCAGTATCAAGTTCAATTTTTCCTCTTTTAAAACTTCCTTTTTTTAATGTATTATAGGCTTTGAAAATATTATCAATAAGTTCACCTATATTATTTTCTAAAGAACATTTTTTATCAATATGATTCTGAACTTCATCGTAAGTGAGTTTAGCTCTTGATTGAATAATTCCTCTTGAGATGTTTGTTTTAATAATTAATCCTTCTGAATTGATTTCAATCTCAACAATTAAACACAATCTATCTTTATTTGGCACTAACGAACATAAATTATTAGAGAGAAGTTCAGGTAGCATTGGAATAACCATACCTGGAAAATAAAATGAATTAGCTCTTTCTTTTGCCTCATTATCAAGCTCAGTATCAGCTTTAACGTAATATGACACGTCTGCAATTGCAGTTATTATTGTAAAATTTGTTTTTTTAGGAATAGCATATACAGCATCATCAAAATCTTTGCTTTCATCACCATCTATTGTTACGAATGGGATATGAGTAAAATCTTTATGATTTTTTGTTTTTAAAGTAAGCTCATCAAAATCACTTAATTTATAGTTTTTCCTAAATTTAGTTCTTAAGCGATTTTTTTTTATTTCTCTATGAATTATAAAATTTAAATCAAAGAAATTTGCTTTATTTTTTTTTAGTCTTTTTGTTGGTTTTTTTCTCTTTAGCATTAATTATGTTCAAAGCTTCGTCTAAATTAATATTTTTTATATTGTATTTTCTTGGGATTGTGAAAGTTATAGATTTTTTTTCATCTTCTATTTCCAAAAAGTAACCAAATCTTGCTTTTTTTAGTTTAATCATTGATTTGGTTTTTGGTTCTAAACCAATTTCTATCCCTTTATTGAGGTTTTCTTTTTCTGTAATTAATTCTAATGCCCTATTAAGTCCAATAAATAAAACATCATCTTCTTTTAAATTAACAAAAATTGGTTTTGGTGCTGATTCGTGTTTTATATATGGTCCAAATGGTCCTATTGCAGCAATTATTTTTTTTTCAGTTTCAGGGTGATGTCCAACTAATCTCGGAAGTTTTAATATTTCTACAGCCTCCTCAAGATTTATGGAATCAATTGATTTATTTCTTGGAATTGCTGATCTTTTTATTTCTTCTTTCTTATCACTTTCCAATTCAAGATAAAGTCCATAGCGACCTTTTTTAATTTTTATTGGTTTGTTTAATTTAGGGTGCATGCCTAACATTTTCTCTCCTTCTGTAAGAGTTTCTTGGAGATCTTTATCATCTAAGCTATTACTGTATTTACAACTATTATCTTTATTGTAATTTGAACAACCAATAAATGGTCCATTAAACGCAAACTTTATTAAAACTTCTCCAGTTTCGCATTTTGGACATTTCTTACTTTTTAACAATTCCTCGCTTTCTTTATTTATGATGTCAATAACGTTTGATATACTCTTTTTCTCAACATCTGTAACCGTATCATTCAAAACTTTAAGAAAATTTTTCAAAACCTCTTTCCATTCAATCTCTGCTTTTGAGATTAGATCTAGTTGTTTTTCTAATTCAGCCGTAAACTCGTATTCAACAAAATCATTGAAAAAGTTTTCTAAAAATTTTGATAGGATCTTACCCTTGGCATTGGGTATTAAAGCTTTATTTTTAATTTCAACATAGTTTTTTTCTTTTAACTTTTTAATTATAGAAGCATATGTTGATGGTCTACCTATACCTAATTCCTCAAGTTTTTTTATTAGACCAGCTTCAGAATATCTATTAGGTGGCGAAGTAAACAATTGTTTTTTTTGTGTATTAACAAAATGTAATTTTTCTTCTTCAGATTTTATTGCAGGTATTTCTTTGTCCTTTTCTTTAGAATCAATAAAATTGTAGGCCTTTTTGAAACCTTCAAAAATTGGGACACTCCCAGAGGTTTTAAAAATTAGTTTGTTACTCTCAACAAATATTGTTGTTTCTTCATTAATACTAGGTTTCATTTGAGAGGCCACTGTTCGTCTCCAAATTAAATCATACAATTTGAATTGATCAGAATTAAGGTTATTTTGAACATCTTTAGGTAAAATTTTCAAATTAACAGGACTAATTGGTTCATGAGATTCTTGAGCGAATTTAGCTTTATTTTTATATAAATTGATTTCGTCAGGAATATACTTTTCACCATATATGGATTTGATTAGACCTCTACATAATTTAATTTTATCATCATTAAGAACAATCGAATCAGAACGAGGATATGTTATTAGACCTTGTTCACTTCCTTTATAAGCACTTCCATCAAAAAGTTGTTGGGAAATTGAAGTAGTGTGGGCTGAAGAAAAACCAAGTTTTGAAGATGCATCTTGAAGCAACGTTGATGCTGAGAACGGGGGATAAGGATTTCTCTTTTTATTTTTTCTTTCTATTTTTATAATTTTAAAAATTTCTTTTATCTGAGATACTATATCGTTGGCTTGTCTTTCGTTAATAATTGAATGTTTTTCTACTTTTATGTCATTTTGTTTTATTAATTTGAATAAAAATTTATCTTTTTTAATATTTTCTAATTCAACGCATATTTCCCAAAACTCTTTTGGAGTAAATTTGTCAATCTCCATTTCTCTATTTGCTAATAATCGTAAAGCTGGAGATTGAACCCTTCCGGCACTTTTTCCAAAAATTGTTCTCCTTTGTGTAATTGGCGAAATCCTGTATCCAAAAAATCTATCTAAAAATCTTCTTGCAATTGCAGCATTGACTAAATCTATGTTAATCTTCCTAGGATTTTCAATTGCATTTAAAACTGTTTGTTTATTAACTTGATTAAATTCAATCCTTAAGAACTTTTTGTTATCAAATAATTTTTTTTCTTTGCAAATTTCAAGAAGATGCCATGCAATTAGCTCTCCCTCACGATCTGGGTCCGGTGCTAAAAAAATTTCATCAGCTTTTTTAACTAATTTTAAAATAGGATTTATTTTTTCACTATCAACTTCCCATTTTGCAACATTAAAATTATTTTTTTCATCAATCCCAATACCACTCTTTGGGAGATCTCTAAAATGTCCTATACTAGCTATGACTTCATATTCAGACGTAAGATAACCTTTAAGAGTTTTTGCTTTTGCTGGAGATTCTACAACTACTAATTTCATATTAATCACATTTCAGTCTTTTATAATTTCGAAAAAAAATTTGTCAAAATTTAATTTATTTTTACTTTTATTTTTGATTCCTTTTTATTAAAAATTCGAATTATGTTATCCTTATGTTTGAAGAATATTAAAATATTAAGGATTAATAATAAAATAGAAAAAGAATTAGAACTTATGTAAAAATTGTAAACTAATATTGAAATTGAGGATACTAAAGCAGATAGGGAAGAATACCTTGTTATAATCGCTGTAGTTAACCAAATAGTTAAAAAAAATAAGCCATGAATTAAAGAAATTGAAAAGATAATACCTATAAATACTGCAATACCTTTACCTCCTTTAAATTTCAACCATATTGGGAAAACGTGTCCTAAAAATAAGGCGATTGATACACCTGAGAAAAAATCAGGATTTATTGAGGTAGCATACTTCAAAGTTATAATAGATTTTGCGAAATCTAAAAATAAAGTTAAAAGTCCTAATTTCCAACCACTTAATCTTAAAACATTTGTTGCTCCAATGTTTTTGGATCCATATAATCTAGGATCCTTTTTTTGAGTAATATATGAAATCACTAACCCAAAAGGGATTGAACCGATCAGATAGCTTAAAGAAATTAGTACAAAGAAATTCATTTTACATCAAAAACTAATCTACCATCAATAAAAGTCATCAAATTTTTACCCTCAACCAACATCCCATCAAAAGGAGTATTTTTTGATTTGCTGTAAAATTTTTCTGGATTTATTTTCCATGGTTTTTCCGAATCAAAAACTATAATGTCTGCATCTGCCCCTTTTTTTATTTCTCCACTTTTAAGACCAACAATCTTTGCTGGATTGCTAGTCAATAATGAAATGACTTTACAAATATCTAATTCACATGTTTTTACTAAACTTAAAGATAAACTGAGTAAAGTCTCTAAGCCAACAGCCCCATACTCAGCCTGATTAAAAGGTAATCTTTTTGCGTCCTGATCCTGTGGAGTATGATCAGAAACTATAGCGTCGATAGTACCATCCTTTAATCCTTCTATAATTGAAAGTCTGTCAATTTCATTTCTTAGTGGGGGAGAAAGTTTTGCAAAGGTTCTATAATTTTCTATAGCCAATTCATTTAGCATAAAATATGGGGGTGCAGTATCACATGTTACCTTTAGTCCCTCATTTTTAGCTTGTCTTATAATTTCTACAGCAGAACTTGTAGAGATATGACTAGCATGATATCTAGATTTTGTTTCCCTGACTAACCATAAATCTCTTTGTATTATCATAGCTTCAGTGTATGAGGGAATACCTTTCAAACCCAATCTTGTTGAAACCTCCCCTTCATTTACTACTCCGTCACTACTGAGAGAAATTTCCTCAGGGTGTTGAATAATCAACCCATTAAATGATTTAGCATAAGTAAGTGCTCTTCGCATAACTCGTGTGTCTGCAACTGCTCTTATTGAGTCGGTAAATCCAAGGGCTCCAGATTCGTGCATTAATTGTAATTCTGAAATTTCTATACCCTTTAAATCTCTTGTTATTGATCCAGTGCAAAAAATTTTAGCTAATCCTACTTCTCTAGCTTTTCTTTTTATTGAGTTAATTAATGCAGGGCGATCAATAACAGGATTTGTATTTGGCATACAAAGGAATGAAGTTATACCACCACAAACTGCGGACTTAGATGCACTTTTAATAGTTTCTTTGTGCTCTTGACCAGGTTCTCTGATTTGTACTCTCAAATCTACAATTCCTGGTGCAATATCCAATCCTTTACAATCTATAATTTCAAAGTTATTTAATTTATTGGCATTAATATGATCACCAAAATCCTTAATAGTTTTATTTTCTATCAGAAGACTACTATTTTTCAATCTCTCATTGGGTAGTATGATGTTAGCGTTTAAAAGTGCGAAATTCTTTTGAATTTTTTTATTTAAATTAAATATCTTTTTCTCCATTATTCTAGTAATGCTTTTAGACATGCCATTCTAACTGCAACTCCCATCTGAACCTGTTCAAAAATAGCTGACCTATCAATGTCATCAGCTAATTCTGAATCAATCTCAACGCCTCTGTTCATTGGTCCGGGATGAAGAATTAAAGCATCAGATTTAGCAAATTTTAACTTTTCCCTATCCAAACCGTAAAATCTAAAATATTCTCGAACTGATGGAACATATGAACCCGACATTCTTTCTAATTGAAGTCTTAACATGATTATGATGTCAACATCTTTAAGACCCATTTTCATATTGTAAAAAATCTTTACGCCCATATTTTCAATATGGTTTGGAATCAAAGTAGCTGGTGCAATCACTCGAACTTCTGAACCTAATGTATTTAATAGATGAATATTTGATCGAGCAACTCTACTATGAAGTATATCTCCGCAAATAGCTACTTTAAGTCCACTTATGGTTTTTTTTCTCCTTAAGATCGTAAGAGCGTCTAATAATGCTTGAGTTGGATGTTCATGGGGACCATCACCAGCATTGATAACGCTACAATTAACTTTTTCTGAAAGTAATTTTACTGCTCCAGCATCATTATGTCTAACAACAATTATATTAGGTTGCATCGCGTTTAAGGTCATTGCTGTGTCAATTAATGTTTCTCCTTTTTTTATTGAACTTGAACCAAGAGAAATATTTAATACATCAGCTCCAAGTTTTTTTCCTGCCAATTCAAAGGATGTTCTTGTTCTTGTTGAGTTTTCAAAAAATAAATTTATACAGGTCTTGTTTTTTAACAAATCAACTTTGTTTGATGATAATTTTAACTTATCTACAAATTGTTGTGATAAATCTATCAAATAATGAATTGATGGTGGTTCTAAACCCTCAATACCCAAGAGATGTTTGTGAGGAAATTTTTTTTGTTTACAATCCTCTGTCATTAAAAAAACATTCTACATTTATTTAAGGATTCATCAATATTGATTTCTAAATAATTTTTTCTTTTCTTAAATCCATTATTTCATCATTTTCTAATTTGAGAAATTTCTTTAAAATCTCATTCGTATCTTCTCCTAATATCGGCGGAGATTTCTTATACGCAACAGGTGATTTTTCAAGATTTATTGGACTTGCTATTAAGTCTATATTTTTAAATTTTTTATGTTTCATTGAAATTTTCATATTTCTTGAAATAACTTGTGGATCATCAAACACTTGTTTTATATTATTTATTGGTCCACATGGGACATTTAACTTTACAAGTCCATCAACCCATTGTTTGATTGTTTTTTTTTTAAAAACTTTTCTTAAGATTGTATTTAGTGGTTTTCTATTTTTTACTCTTCTAGAATTAGTTTTATATTTTTCGTCCAAAAGTAAACTATCAAGATTTGCAAATTTACAAAATTTTTTGAATTGATTGTCGTTTGCAATTGCAATCACCATTAATCCATCCTTTGCTCTTACTGTTTGATAAGGAACAATAGAAGGATGGTCGTTTCCAAGCCTTTCAGGAATTGTTTTTGATATCAGATAGCTTTGAGCCACATAACTTAACCAAGAAACTTGAGAGTCAAGAAGAGAAACGTCAATTTGTTGACCTTTATTTGTTTTTTCCCTAAATCTTAAGGCAGACAATATTGCAATACACGAATATAGCCCCGTTATTATATCAGAGACTCCAACACCTATTTTTGTAGGATCACCATTCTTCTGCCCAGTAATACTCATTATTCCACCTAGAGCTTGAACTAGATAATCATATCCACCTCTTGATGCATAAGGTCCAGTTTGTCCAAATCCGGTTATAGAACAGTAGATTAACTTAGGTTTTATTTTTTTTAGACTTTTATAATCTAAACCGTATTGTTTTAAGTTTCCTGCTCTAAAATTTTCTACTACAACATCACATTTTTTTATAAGTTCCTTGGCAAGTTGTTGACCTTTTTTACTTGTTAGATCAATTGTAACTGAATTTTTATTCCTATTGACACTTAAAAAGTATGCGCTTTCTTGTGGATTTAAATTTTTTGCATCCAAGTATGGTGGACCCAGATTTCTGGAATCGTCTCCAGACATAGGTCTTTCAACTTTAATAATATTTGCTCCTAGATCTCCTAAAATTTGAGTACAGGTTGGTCCTGCTAGAACTCTAGTTAAATCAAAGATATTTATACCCTCTAAAGGCTGGTTAATTGTTTTTTTCATATTTATTTTTAAATTGTAAAAAATCTTGCAAAATCACTTTGGCTGCAAACTTATCAATCACTTTTTTTTGTTTATGTTTAGCTTTAATAAATGGCATTACCTCTTCAAATGCTGTTTCGGTTGAAAAACTCTCATCCCAATAATAAATTGGTAAATCTATCTTATTATTATTAAATATAAAATCTAGATTTTTTGTAATATCTTTTATTGACTGACA
>MDTG01257377.1_pt1 | contig 18653 bp, 16 predicted proteins | sample 811421 | NCBI WGS metagenome assembly MDTG01 (sample SAMN05326645, study PRJNA326480) | marine metagenome | isolation source: seawater | place: Pacific Ocean: South East | collected 2011
ATATTGATCATTTATTGATTTTTTAATAAAGTTAAATTCATTATCTGTAAAAGCTGGTGAAGATTCTATATATCCTTTCTGTGAAATAAATAGCATAGATGATAGCATGATATCAACTTTCAAGGCTAGGCTGTGATCAAAAAGTTTATTTTTAAATTAATATATTATACGTGTTCTCTGACTTTTATTTTAACAAGCTTGGAGATTGGATCGAGAATAATAAAGCCTATTTCTCCTGGCTCAAAAAGATTTGATGAAAATGGTAAAATAATAGTAGATGGTTTGAATACTAGAAAATATGTTCAGAGTTTAAACTCTATTAAAGATCCAGGTAATAATTCCGAATTTGATAATAAATCCATAATAAATAATTACTTTGTTAAATCAAATGAATTTTATGTTAAGACTACCATAAATAAAAATGGAACTAGACTGGTTCCATCCTCTAGGGAAACTTCAGATACAAAATTAATTTTTCTTGGAGACTCTTTTACTTTTGGCATTGGAGTTAGCAACACCGACTCTATAGCGAATAATGTTTGTAGAGAATTACAAGTTAATTGTGTTAATTTAGGATTACCTGGATCAGGATCAAAACAGCAGTTCAGTCATTTAACCAACTATTTATATCTTAATAGAATTGATTCTAGGAAAAGAAATATTATTGTTCATTTGATTTTAGCTAGTACAACACAGAGTTTTGGTGGTAATGATATAAATGATACAGTTCATGAGATTAAATTAGAAAATAATCCAAAAAATATCAAGACTAAAAATAGTCAGAAAATTAGATTTTTTAAATATTTAACTGGCAAAAGTAATCTTTTTAGAATCATAAGACTATATTTCGGCCATAAGGTAAGATCGCTTGCATATCAAAACTATAAATCTTCAATAACAAGTGAAGATATAATTATATTTACTAATTACATAAAGGATATTAATATATATTTGAAAAACGAAAATATTAAATACTATCCTATCCTAATCTCTACAAGAACTGAACTTCAAAAACAGCTTCAAGATAAAACATATTTAGATTTGCAGGAAAATCTTGATTTTAAACTTTATAGGATTAAATTCCCTATCAATTCAGATAATCTTTTCTATAAATTAGATGGACATTTTACAAGCAACGGGACAGATCACGTAGGGAAAGAGCTTCTTAAAATAGTAAAATAATAGTTACTTCTTATTAAGTAGATAGAAAGGATTATAGTTTGGTGATTTTTATTAGGATATTTTCTACACATTAGTAGGCTATAATATTTTTTATACAAAGCATAACAAGATTGAAAAATATTTATTTTGTGGCCTCTCCTCTACAGATTATATGTGCATATGAATTTTCAAGGAAACATCCAAATGAATCTCATATGATTTGCCTTGTTCACTCGTCTATATCAACTTTAACTGATATCCAAATTAAAAATACATTAAATCTATTTAATTTTGATGAGATTATTTATTTGACAAGAAATAAATTTAATTTTTGGAATTCATTTTTACTTATATTAAAGATTTTACTTATAAGATTAACAACTAATGAAAGAGATTATCGTGTGATTATAGGTGATTTTTTTAATTCAATATTACATTTTCCTAGGATTATTTTTAATCCTAGCGAGGTAATCCTAATAGACGATGGTTTTTCTTCTTATTCTGCTTGGAATAACTATTTTAAAAATTCTCTTTATTTTTATACGCGAAATAAAACTATTAAAAAATTATTGATTATATTTAGAATATATAAATCTTTAGAATCAAAAAGAATTAAATTATTTACTGTATTTAATTCGTATATTGTTAACAATTATGGGGTTTTCAATGATTTCTCATCCACGAAAAATCTTTTAGGTTTACGAAATCAAGAAATAAATGAGAATTTGGTTTTTTTTATTGGATCTAAATTATCTGAAAGAGGTGCTGTTTCGATTGAAGATGAACTTAGCTATCTAAAAAATATATTTAACTATTGGAAAGCCCATAATAAAGATGTTGTTTATGTCGCTAAAAGAACTTCATCCAAAGAAAAACTAAATTTGATAAATGATTTAGGCTATGAAATATTAGAAATAAAATATCCCATAGAAATATATCTTTTAAGAACAGAATGTTTACCAAAAAATATTTGTTTATTTGGACATACTTCTGTTCTATTTACTTTATCAGTTTCTATGCCTGAACTTAGCCTTTTCTCTATTAACCTTCCTCCCAATTTTTTCAATTACATTGAAGATGTGGAAGCTTACAAACAATTTCAGGAATTGTCATTAAAAATAAATCATCATAAATGGATAAATATAGGTTAAGGTCTATTACATATATTTTTTCATTATAACTCATTTTTTGATTTAATTGATTACGAAATTTTATTTCAATTATCACATTTTTATTGAAAATTTTATAGTCTGAATTTTTCAAAGATTTTCTTGAGTTTTGTCAACTTATATCCTAGGAATCTCTTGTTTTTATCATGATAGTGCAGCTGTATTGCTTCGTGATGGTGAAATTATTTGTGCAGTTCAAGAAGAGAGATTTTCTAGAAAAAAGCATGATTCTGCATTCCCTTTAAATTCTTTGCGTTATTGCCTTGAATCTCAAAATATTGATCTTAGGTATATTAAATCTATTGTTTATTATGAGAAACCCCTTCTTACTTTTGAAAGATTATTAGAAACATATCTTGCTTCCGCTCCAAGAGGTGTTCGCTCATTTGTTGCAGCGATGCAAGTTTGGTTAAAAGAAAAATTATTTTTAAAATCAGAACTCAAGAGATCTTTTAGATCCTTGCAAAAAGAACTTGTTCCAAATATTGAACCAGAAATTCCTGAGTTACTTTTTTCTGAACATCATCAATCTCATGCTTCGGCAGCTTTTTATCCAAGTCCATTTGATGAAGCTTGTGTCCTTTGTATGGATGGAGTAGGTGAGTGGGCAACAACTTCTGCATGGATTGGTAAGAATAATGTAATAAAGCCTCTTTGGGAGATAAGCTTTCCCCATTCTTTAGGTCTTCTTTATTCAGCATTTACTTACTATTGCGGATTTAAAGTTAATTCTGGTGAATATAAATTGATGGGTTTAGCTCCTTATGGAAATCCGATTTATGTTAATCAAATAAAGGAGAAAATCATTGATATCAAAGAGGATGGAACTTTTAGATTAGATATTAGTTATTTTAAGTTTCATCGTGGGTTTCGAATGACTAGTAAGAAATTTCATAAACTTTTTGGATCCTTACCCCGAAAAAATGAATCAGAGTTAACCCAGTTTCATATGGACTTAGCGGCATCTATTCAAAAAGTTACCGAAGAAATTGTTATTAAATTGGCTAGATCTCTGCAAAAAGAAACAGGTGTTAAAAAACTTTGTCTCGCAGGTGGCGTTGCCTTGAATTGCGTAGCAAATGGAAAGTTGATTGAAAATAATATTTTTGAAAATATTTGGATCCAACCTGCTAGTGGAGATGCAGGCTCTGCTTTAGGAGCGGCACTGATTGGTTGGCATCAAAATTTAAATAAATTTCGTCAAATTAATCCTAGTGATTCAATGAAGGGTGCATATCTTGGATGTAAATTTTCCAATGAAGAAATAATAAGCTATTTAAGAAAAATCAATGCACCTTTTAAATCACTAGAGGACGAAGAACTTTTTGAGAAACTAGCTCAGATTCTTGATGAAGGAAAAGTTATTGGTTGGTTTAGTGGTGCGATGGAATTTGGTCCCAGAGCATTAGGTGGAAGATCAATAATTGGAGATCCACGTAATCGGGAGATGCAAAGTGTTATGAACTTAAAGATTAAATATAGAGAGAGTTTTCGCCCGTTTGCACCATCAGTTTTAGAGGAGGATGTTGCGAATCAATTTGAAATGAATATCAAAAGTCCTTATATGTTGATAGTTGCACCTATAAAAAAAGAGCTTTGCCAAGAAATGACTAATGAGCAAAAAAAACTTTTTGGAATTGAGAAATTGAATATATCTAGATCATCTCTTCCTGCTATTACGCATGTTGATTATTCCGCAAGAGTTCAAACTGTGAATTGCCAAACAAATCCTCGTTATTATCGATTAATAAGTGCTTTCAAACGAAGAACTGGTTGCCCTACAATTGTTAATACTTCATTCAATGTCAGAGGTGAGCCAATTGTTTGCACACCTGAGGATGCTTACCGATGTTTTATGAGAACTGAGATGGATATACTAGTGCTTCAAAATCAAATACTTTTCAAGAACGAACAATCAGCCCTAGAGATAGATGAATCATGGAAACAAGCTTTTGAATTGGATTGAGTATGAAAAATTCGATTTCAAAAAAGCAACTCCGTGAATTTGGATTCCTAATTGGATTTGGCTTCCCATTGCTGATTGGATGGCTGCTACCAGCAATTGGAGGACATCTTTTCAGATCTTGGACCTTATGGGTAGGATCCTCCGCTTTTGTATTAGGAGTGCTAAATCCTTTGATGCTTCTATATCCTTACAGGGCTTGGATGAAACTTGGTTATGTATTGGGTTGGCTCAATAGTCGAATAGTATTGGGACTTATATTCTTTTTGGTTCTACAACCTATTGCTATGGTTATGAAATTATTTGGACATGATCCTTTACGTAAAAAATGGAATAAATCAAAAACCTATAAAGAAATCAATCAAGATCATAAAATTGATTTAACTCGCATCTTTTAAAATTATGGACACTTTTCTAGATCTAGTAAAGGATATATGGGACTTTCTAAGAGTCCGAAAGAAGTATTGGTTAGCTCCTTTGATTATTACAATTGTTCTAATGGGAGCCTTAATTATTGTTACTCAAGGATCAGTTGTAGCTCCATTTATTTATTCTATCTTCTAAATAAAAATTTAAGAGATGGATTAAACTAATAGTTTTTTTAATCCCTTGATAACCTGATCAGAATACAATCTAGTGCTAGTACCCATTATCTAGACAGGTATTGAATGAAATTATTTATTTTAACAACCAATTAAATAATTAAGAATTAATTTAGGGGGTTAAAAAGAATCTCTCTTTTTAATCCATTTTTGATTATTAGACTTTAGTAAATATTTGTATAAAAGGAAAATATATTTACCGTGTTAAGCTCATCTCTTTAAAAATATTTGAATGAGCTTGTCTAGGAATTTCAAGTGAAGATTTAATATTCGAAATTGAGATGCATGATCGAAATCCTATTTTTATCCCAATTTTCTTTAATATTTTTAACGTGTCTTTATTGTAATCCCCGCATGGATGTGACATAACTTCAATTGAACAGCCTAGAGCATTAGAAAGTTGTTGATAATTTCTTTTATATTCAATTTCTTGCTCTACTATCAAACAACAAAAAAATTTAAATATATTTGTTGATATTGATTTAAGGCTTGAATTAATCCATAATCATGATAGAAGTTCTTTAAATAGATTTTTGTTAAATTCCAAAAAACGTATTTGTATTATAACTTCTACTAGAGCTGAATATGGTTTATTAAAGCACTTAATGAAAGAGATCTCATCTTCTGATTCACTAACTCTGCAAATTATTGCTACGGGTGCACATTTATCTGTTCAGCATGGATTTACTATTGATGAAATTAAAAAGGATGGTTTCTTTATTGATGAAATTATAGATTTAGATATAAATGATGATTCTATTCATTCAGTATGCCAATACTTATCCAAGCTAAATGAAAAACTTTCAACTTCTTTCTTACGTTTATCACCTGATCTATTAGTTATTTTAGGAGATAGATATGAATTGATGAGTGTAGTCTCTACTTCTTTAATTCATAGAATTCCCATAGCTCATATTCATGGTGGTGAGGTTACAGAAGGTGCATTTGATGAAAATATAAGACATTCAATTACTAAATTATCTAATCTACACTTTGTTGCTAGCGAAACCTATCGTAATCGTGTTATTCAATTAGGAGAAAACCCCAAGTTTGTTTATAATGTAGGGGGATTGGGTGTTGATTCAATAGCTAAAACAAAATTCTTAAAAAAAAATATTCTTGAAAATGAATTAGGAATCAAATTTCTAAAGAGAAATTTGATTATTACTTATCACCCATGTACACTTGATTCAATTGAAAAGTCTGAGTTAGAGGTTCAAGAATTAATCAAATCTTTATCAAGACTAAAAGATACACTTCAGATATTTACTATGCCAAATGCAGATCCTGGAAACCTTAGAATTTTCAATATTATTAGATCCTATGTTGAAGAATGTGAGCAAGCTGTATATTTTAAATCTCTTGGTCAATTAAAATATTACTCTTGTCTTTGTTATGTAGATGGTGTTTTAGGCAACTCATCGAGTGGTATCTTAGAAGCGCCAACATTTAATATTGCTACTATCAATATAGGGGATAGACAAAAGGGTAGATTATTTGCAAAATCTGTTTTAAATGTGAAACCAGATTTTGAATCAATAAGCGAAGCTATTTCTTATATTTATACAGATTCTTTTATTAGTCAATTAAAGGATAATATTAACCCCTATGGGGCTGGCGGTTCTTCAGAAAAAATAGTTTCGATTTTAAAAAGAATTTGTTTTAAAGATTTGTTGAGAAAACCATTTTTCGATTTAGAGATTCCTTTCTCTAATTATTAGATATTATATATTTAATTTATCTTCTTGATCTAAAAAACCATGAATAAATCTCGATTAAGAATTATAGTTGGACATGGACATTCATCTATAGAAGTATTTCATTCGTTAATACCTATAATATTATTAGCTATCGAGAAGAAAGATATTTTCGATATTAGATTTATAGACTATAGATTTTTTTCATTAAATAAATTTGATGGAGACTTATTAATTATTGTTAGGAAATTTAAGGATGATGGCTTTGGTGATGTTTTCCCTGAAAAAATAATAGAGGAGATTGAAAGTTATAGAAATAGATTCTCAAAGATTATATATTTTGAAGATTCTGCTACACTATCATCTATCTTGTTTTTTTTAATCCCTCATGTAGACTCTTATTGGGTCAGGGGGATATTATTAGATAAATCAAATTATGAGAAATGTTTTTATGGTGGCAGAATATTTAGTGAATATTATCATGATAAATATAATATTATTGATAAAAAAATCAGTAAAAGCACTTTTTCAGTAGATCCTTTCTCAAATAAAATAAAGATTGCTTGGAATATTGGTATTGGATGCTTACCTACAAATAAATATAATTTTTTTAATAGAAACTATAGATTAATAAAAAGAAGTTCTTGTATATTATCATCTCTAGAGCTTATCTACCCATTGAGATTAATAATAAAAAAATATCAAAAACTTATGTTAGAGGAACTTTCAACACCCATAGATGAAGTTAATACTATAAAAAAAATTGGAGCTAGATTTCCTTTCTCGCATCTTTCAAATAGTGTTGGTTTCCAGAGAAAATTTATTTTAGATAAGATTTCAAATAATAATCTTTTTGTTACTGGTCAATTATCAAATTGGGAATATATCAAAGAATCTTCATCCTTTAGAGGTATGCTATCTCCATTTGGATGGGGAGAAATATGTTATCGAGATTTTGAGTCTGCTTTATATAGGAATGTTCTTATAAAGCCAAGTATGGAACATTTGCTGACCTGGCCTAATATATATCAACCATTTACATATTTTAAATTGGATTGGGATTTTAATAATTTAGATGACCTTGATGAATTTATATCCTCTAATAATCAAATTATTTATTATATTAATAATGCAAGGAAAATCTATCTAGATGGTTTGAATCAATGTACATCAAGAGCATATAGAATGATCTTAGATGTGATTAAATAATTTATTTCAAAATTTAAAAACAATTTATCTGTAAAACTCGTTATGATTTTTAGATTTTCTAGTCTAAAAATTAGTTTTCATCTAGAATAAAAAAATATTTTATAAAAATAAAAATGTTGAAGTCTTTGTTGCTACCCATATACAAAAGTTTAATGCCTTTAAGATATAGAATCACTTCTTCGCCGAGAGTGATCAAATTTTTCTTTGATATTGATATACCAACTGATAAATTTGATGATCAAATTGATTTTGATCAAGGTACGATAATAGTTAGGCATGCAATGAAGAAAGAAATATCTTCAACAGCTAAAGTTTTTGAGATGGGCATTGGTTCAGCTGCTTTGCTTAGCGTTGGTGATGCAAAAAGAAGAAATTCAATTGCTTTCGGAGCTGATATTCAGGAAAAGAGAGTTGAACAATCTAAGCTAGTGGCTCTTAAGAATGGAGTAAAAGAAGATTTTAAAATTAGTAACTTATTTCAGATGGTTGATGATAAGTATGATTTTTTAATATTTAATCCACCTTATGTACCCTCTGATATTGGTAAAACGCTTAGGCTGGATAATAAACTAAATCAACTTGTCTGGGATGGAGGTGCAGAAGGGACAAATATAATCAAGAAATTTTTAATTGAATCTACTGATTATCTATTAAATGACGGTAAAATCATATTAGGAATAAATGATTTGTATATCAACAAAGATCAAATTTTATCTCTTCTAGGGGATACATCTCTAGAAATTAAAAAAGTATATCAATTACCGTTACTAACTACTAGGGCATATATTATTGGTTTAAGTTAATTATATGAATTGATAATTAACTTAATTTTTTTTACTATGATAATTAAATTTTAGTTGTCTTCTTGATATAATGAAGTATAATTTTTAATAAATTTTTGGTCGTAATTCTTTGACGTATGAAGCAATATACATTCATTCAACTTAATGAAATTAATTTTGAAATAGTTGGAAAATATATTAAGAAAGGCTATCATCTTCCTTTCCTCGAAAAAATTATACTTACTGGTATTGATACTTATGAGGACGAGATCTATGAAAATTTAGAACCATGGATTCAATGGTTTACTATCTTCAAGGGAGAACCCTACAAGCTCCATGGAATATTTCGTTTAGGAGATGGGCTAAATCAACCTGGCGATAATCTTTTTTCAGATATAAGAAATACTTTGAACATGAGCTGTGGAGCTATCGCCCCAATGAATATTCCTGCTGGAGATATTGATTTTGATTTTTTCTTGCCTGATCCTTGGTCTAACCAAATTTTTAAGGGTAAAAGAGGTCTTGATTTTATATATAAAGCGATAAAACAAGGAGTTAATGATAATTCTGGAAAAGGCTTGAATTTTAAAAATAAAATATTTCTACTGCTTGGTCTGCTTTTAAATCTAAATCTTATCGATCTTTTGAAAGCGTTAAAATATTTTTTAAAAATTAATGGTTTATCTTATAGAAAAGCTTTGTTTTTAGATCTTATTTTAACAATTCTGCATCAAAGACTAATTAAAAGATATAAGACCCAATTTTCGTCAGTATTTCTTAATGCTGGAGCACATATACAGCATCATTATCTTTTAAATTCTAAGGTATTATCAGAAAAGAATAAATTTAAAAATCCAAATTGGTATATAAATCAGAATAAAGATCCACTAGCTGAAGCATTAATATTATATGATAGAATATTAAATTCTTATTATAAACTAGGATTCGAAATTATAATTATGACAGGACTTCAGCAAGTACCTTATGATCGGGCTATATTTTATTATCGACTTTCAAATCATAGTTTGTTCCTTGATTATCTAGAAATTAGTTATGTAAAAATTTTTACTAGGATGACACGAGATTTCGAAATAATTTTTGAATCAAATATTGACAGAGACATATGTAGAAATAAATTATCTAAAATAATTGATGAAAATGGAATAAGAGTATTTGATGAACTTGATACAAGAAATAAAAGTATTTTTTGTACCTTAACTTACCCAAATGAAATATTACCATCTCAAATCTTCTTAAATGACAAAAATAAATTTAATCTTTTTAATTTTGTTAATTTCGTGGGTATAAAAAATGGTCAGCATCATAAGCAAGGAAAGTTGTTTTTTTCTAGCAAGAATCTTCAAGAAATTTATTGTAAATCAATCGAATTGTCTGATGTAAGAGAAATAATTCTCTCTGAACTGAGGGTAAATAATTAGTAATGTTAAAATCATTCTCTAATCTTCCTCCTGGAAGTAATAAAATTTTGTTTGTAGTTAATATAGATTGGTTTTTTGTTTCTCATAGATTACCAATTGCTTTAGAAGCTTTAGAGCGTGGTTATGAAGTTCATGTCGCTACAACGCTGACTTCATATGAGAAACTTCTATCATCTAAGAAAATTATTGTCCATCCATTAAACGTAAAACGATCTGATCCTGATTTTTTTAATTTAGTTAGCAATTTATTTAGGTTAATATCTATTTTAGTAAAAGTTAAACCTAATATAATTCATGCAATCTCCATGAAACCTATTTTATTAATTAGTATAATAAAAATATTTTTTAATAAAATATGCTTAGTAATATCTTTCCCTGGTTTGGGTATCTTATTTCACCCTAGGAATCTTATTTCACATTTTCGTCTTTTAGTTATCAAATCAATTTTCAAACTATCTTTAACAAAAAAAAATACAATTGTTATCTTTCAAAATTTAGAAAATCTTAAAGTCATAGATGAATTTTGTAATTTAAATGAGTTTTCCAAAGTTTTAATCGAGGGCTCTGGTGTTGATTTGAATCTTTATCATCCTAAATATAATTCAATTACTCCTCCAGTTATATTATTTCCATCGAGATTGTTAAAATCTAAAGGCATTTTGGAATTTGTTGAAGCTGCAAAACAAATTCCAAAGGCTAGGTTTGTAATTGCTGGAATGCTCGATGATGCTAATCCAGATTGTATTGATAAGTCGTTACTTGATGAGTGGGTTCATAATGGTTTTATAGAGTATTGGGGATATAGATATGATATGAATGAAACACTTAATAAGTCATCGATCGTAGTTCTCCCCTCTTATTATGGAGAAGGCTTCCCTAAAGTTCTTATGGAGGCAGCGGCCTGCGGAAAACCAGTTGTTACTACAGATCATCCTGGGTGCCGTGACGCAATTATTTCTGGAGAAACAGGAATTTTGATTCCTAAAAAAAATTACAAAGCTCTTATAGCTGCCTTGAACTTTTTGCTTTCCTCAGATAATTATTTTATTAATATGGGTCGTAATGGAAGAGCTTTAGCGGAGGCTAGATTTGGAATAGACAAAGTAATCGATACTCATTTGTCGATATATGAAAAATTAATTCATTCATCTAATAGAAGTATCATATGAAACTTATTTTTAGACTTAAGATATGTTTTATTCTATTAGTATCTTTTCTTTAATCATACTTTTCACATATTTTAAATTTTTATAGCCTAAATTTTTAATTGACGTATTCTATATATTTTTAAATATATGGAATATACTACTTAATCCTCTTTGAATGACTTTTTGAATATATGATGGGTTTTGACTCTAGGTTGATTCTGTTTTCCAACAATGAATAAATATACCTTAGGTTTATGTACTATGGGTAATAGCTCAGCGGCTCTAATAAAGGATGGAAAACTTATTGCTGCAGTAGAGGAAGAGAGATTAAGTAGAGTAAAAAATGATAGTAGTTTTCCTCATAAATCAATAAAAGAAGTCCTTGACATTGGTCAAGTAAATATAAACTCCATAGATACAATAGCTATATATTGGAGGCCTTGGAATATATGGTCTAGAGCTTGGTTCTCCTCAAAAGAAATTATTACGTCATCTTCTACTCGTCAATATATATTTAACCGAATCAAAAAGTTATCAAAGCCGTCTGAGTCTTTAAATGAAGGATCTTGGTATGATTTATTTAAAATAAGGCAACTATTAAAGGAATATCATGGCTTAAATCATTCAAAAATAAAATATTATGATCATCATATTACACATCAAAAATATGGAGAGGTGATGCATGATTGTGCAGAATATATAACTCTTTCATATGATGGGGGAGGTGAATCATATTCAAGCGTATTATCAGTTGTAAAGGATGGATGTAGAAAGATATTATCTAAACATCGATGGCCCAATTCTCTAGGACATTTTTATTCTACTTTTACAGGTTTTTTAGGATTTAAGATGCTTGAGGGTGAGTATAAGATGATGGGTCTTGCTCCGTATGGAAAACCAATTTGGAAAGATTTAATTTTAAAAGAAATTTTAAATTTAAAAGCGAATGGGAAATACGTATTAAACAAAAAAATATGTAATTATCATGCAGCATTACATGGTGATTTTAATCCTATATTGGCTAAATTATTTTGTAAAAAGAGAGAAAAAAATGAAATTCCAACAGTAGAACATATAAACTTGGCTTCAAGTGTTCAAGCTGCTTTTGAAGAGGCTCAATTACATATTCTAAAACCAGCTATAGAAAAATATCCAGAGATAAAATGTCTTGTCTTAACAGGAGGGTGCGCCTTAAATGTGACTGCAAATGGAAAAATATTAGATACAAAATACTTTGATAAGGTTTTCATACCTCCCGCCCCCCACGACGCTGGTTGTTCTATTGGGGCTGCTTTATGTAATTATGATTATTTTGATCCTGATAGTATTCGTGATCCTTATCAAGGTAGAAGTTATAGCAATATAGAAATTGCAAAAGAATTAATTAGACTTACTGGTATAGACCCTGAAAAATTTATCAAATCTGATGAAAATATTGTTAATATTACAGCAGATTTTCTCGAACAAGGTCATTTAGTTGCTTGGTTTCAAGGCAGGTCGGAATTTGGACCTAGGGCACTTGGTTGTCGATCATTTCTGGCGGATCCAAGGAATGATGATATTCGTGAGCAAATTAACTTGAAAATCAAGAAAAGGGAACTCTTTCGTCCTTTTGCTCCAAGTACTATTGATCTTAATAATTTTAAGATATTTGATTTAAGTCAACCCAGTCCATATATGAATATCGTTGCAACGGTATTAAAGAATGAAGTCCCTGCCGTAACCCATATTGATAAGAGTGCAAGAGTTCATACTGTTAATAAAAACATGAATAAACTTTATTATAAATTAATCAAACGATTTGGTGAATTGACAGGAGTCCCAGTCTTGTTAAATACATCATTTAATATACAAGAACCAATTGTTTATTCACCACATGACGCAATTACTACTTTTTTATCCTCTGATGTTGATGCCTTGGTAATAGGTAATTATTTTATAAAGAAAGAGGATTTAAAATGTACCTAAGTATTGATTTTGAAGATTTCAATCATGATCTAAAAAGAAGTCTCGGATTATGTGAATCAGGTGATATTAATGTAAAATCTTTATGGGAAAAATATTATAAAATTAATGAGATTTATAAGAATAGTAAGACAGAAAAAGGTAAATATGGCACTTTTTTTTGTACAGCTGTTATTGCAGAAAAGGAACCTTCATTAATAAAGCAAATTGTTTTAGATGGCCATGAGATTGCATGTCACTATTACTATCATGATCCAATTATAAAGGAAGATCTATCAACCTTTCATCTTATGCTTTCTAAAGCGAGAGATAAATTGGAGGATGTTTCAGGAACAAAAGTAGTAGGCTTTAGGGCTCCAATGTTCGCGATAAACAAGACATGTCCATCTCAATATAAAATTGTTGAAAAACTTTTTAAGTACGATAGCTCATTTTTTTGTGGATCAAATGAAGAATTAAACCTGTTCAAAAACAAGATGAATTTAAATAACTTAAAACTTATTCCCATTTTCTCTAAGACTTTTTTGGGTAAAGATTTTAGATTAGGAGGAACATATCTTAAATTTTTTCCTTTAAGTTATACTTATGCAATGCTAAAAAATTGTATTAATAAAAATATGATTCCACAAATTTATTTACATCCTTATGAATTTGGTAGTTCTTTGGATTTGTATCTAAATAAAAGCGAAATGCGTCAATTAGGTGAATTTAAATCTATTTTTTGGAGTATTAAGCAATTTCAATGGCTTTTAATAGGAAATTCTAGTTTATTGAATAAAATAAATAAATTAGTGGCCATGCATGGACTATCTGGAAGATTATGCGATTTATTTTAAGGAAATAAATTGATCTTCTGATTTCTTGATAGGTAGCTTTGTAAATCTTACTATTGATAGACTGAAATATACTTTTACTATATACTGAATTATTAGATGAAGATCTTTATAAATTGTCCAATCCCATAATTTCTATTCCTAGGTACTTAAGTATTTTTAAGGTCTATTTAGGAAATAAGATATATTTAATTTTTGCTCTATCAATATTTTCTGGCTTTTCAGAGGGGGTTGGCTTTTTGATGTTACTCCCCTTATTTACTAAACTTGATAGTGATTCTTCTCTTTCTTCTACAAGTTGGTTCTATGGAATATTGCAGAATATATTTAATTACTTTGGCTTAAATGGCTCATATCTAAAAATTTTTTTAGTATTAATACTAGCTTATATTTTAAAGGGTATTTTACTCTTTTTAGCTAATTATCTTCGTGCAATTTATACTGGTGAGTTATTAAAAGTATTAAAATCTAAACTTTTTAAAGCTTATACTGATATGAAATATTCATATTATTTAAAAAATGATAGTGGTCACTTTGTTAGTTTGATAAATGAAGAAATAAATAGATCAATTCAGTCTTTTGATCGTTTAACTTCAGTAGGTCTTAGAGCTATTTATGGTGTTATATATTTGTCATTAGGTTGCTTTACTTCCCCAAGACTAGGCTTAATATCACTTGTTGGAGGCTTTTTTATACTTACTTTATTTAAATCCATTAATAATTATGTTACTAAACTTTCTGTGAAAAGAGCTGGAGAAAATGGCTATTTATCAAAACTTATTATTCAAATTATTCTATCATTTAAATATTTAAAAGCCACTGGAGGTATGAATTATTTGCAAAATGATATTTTGGAATCAATTAATCTTTTATCATCTTATCAAGCTGGGACAGGAATAGCCTCTGGATTTTCTAAAGCAGTAAGAGAACCTATTGTTATAATATTTATGTTTACGATAGTGATTTATGAAGTTGTTATACTTGATCAACCTATAGCGCCTATTTTAATATCAATCGTTTTATTTTATAAAGGTTTAAATAGTATTGTCGGAATTCAAGGATTATGGCAGGATACCCTACAGTATATGGGAAGTACAGAAGTTGTTCATAATGAATTTAATACTCTTAATGATAATAGAGAGAGAAGAGGAAGTATTCCAATAAAAACCTTTTCTAATTATATTGAATTTAAGAATGTTTATTTTTCATATAGTGATGAAAATGAATATGTCATTAACGACTTAACACTAAAAATTAATAAATTAACTACAGTTGCATTAATTGGAAGTTCAGGTGCCGGAAAATCAACTATTGCTGATTTGATATCCTTCATTATAAAAGCTAATAAAGGAGATATATTTATTGACGGAAAAAATATTAATCAAATCTGTATAGAGCAATGGAGAAATCAGATTTCATATGTCTCTCAGGATTCTGTTATTTTTGATAATACAATTGCCTTTAATATTTGTATGAAGGCTCTAGATATTAATAATGAATACATACTATATAATGAGGTTAAGGCAGCTGCAAAGAAAGCCTCTATAGATGAATTTATAGAGGCTTTACCTAATGGTTACGAAACTGTTGTAGGAGAAAGAGGACTAAGGCTATCAGGAGGTCAAAAGCAACGTTTATTTATTGCAAGAGAGATTTTTAAAAAACCTAGATTATTAATTTTGGATGAAGCTACTAGTTCTTTGGATTCAAAATCTGAACTATTAATTAATAATAGTCTTGATACTTTAAGAGGTGAAACTACAATACTAATAATAGCTCATAGACTTTCTACAATAAAAAATGTTGATTATTTATATATTCTTGAAAGAGGTAAAATTATTGAGAAAGGAACTTATAAAAAACTCAAGTCTGACAGGGATTCCTATCTTAGTAAATTAATTTCTTTACAAGAATTATAATTAATCTTTTTGTTAATCTATTGAAGTTATTCTATTAAGCTCTTGCTTTTAAATCTCATACTGATGTATAAAGATAATAAAATTATTGTGGATAATATAATTAATTCGTAATTAATAAGTCCTTCGATAAATAGACTGATAAATCCTAACCATATAGCAATACTATATATATAAATAACAGTATACTTTACGTCCATTCCGGAATTCATTATTCGATGATGGATGTGATTACTATCAGGATAAAATGGAGATTTATTATTTATAATTCTTTTAAAAATTACAAATACCATATCTAAAATAGGAACTGCAAGAATAGTAAAGCCGATATTTAGTTGTAAGTAATCACTTTCTGGATTTTGCAATGCTAAGCTTAATGCAGCAAGTAAGAAACCATAGATATATGCCCCACCGTCTCCCATTAAAATTTTAGCGGGATAAAAATTATATCTAAGAAAACCGATACTTGTTCCTAACAATGAAGATACTATAAATACTACATTATAATTATTAAATGCTAATCCAAAAATTATAATAAAAATGGAACTTATAAATGTTAATCCGCATGCTAATCCATCTATTCCATCCATCCAATTTATTGCATTAATTATTCCCACGATCCAAAGGATTGTTATAAGAAGGCTTATTGAATCATTAAAAATTATTGAATTACTGTCGATATCTATCCAAGAAAGATCAAATTTTTCAACTTTTAATCCGTAATTCCAGCAAAATGAAGCAACAAGTGTTTGTAAAAAAAGTCTTATCGCTGGAGATATATTGTAAATATCATCTGCGAGTCCTATTAAAAAAGAAGCTAACCCCCCAATAATAATTGGCCAAAACAGTATATTATCTTGGATTATATTGGGTTGATAAAAGGCTTTTACAATAAAAATTGAACTAAAAATTGCAAAAACTATTCCTATCCCACCAAGACGTACAAGTGATTTTTTCTTTATTTTCCTATTGTCTTTCCTATCAGTTATTTTTAGTATTTTCCCAGTTTTATTTATTATTGGTGTAGAACAATATGTTACAAATAGAGATATAAAAGCAACTAGGACAATTTCAACCAAAACTCTGCTTTTTCAATATATCTATAAATATTATACTTGTTATACCCTATGATTAGCCTTAAAATAATAAAATTTCTTTGGATAGGAATTCCTAAAATTGTTTTTATGGTTAAAATCCAATAGGTATGCTTGAATATATTTAAAAGATTTTTTTAAATTATTAGATACTTAGTAATGGATATTAATTACAGGCCTAAGCTTAGTCGAGGTGTTATTTGGTTTTTTGAATTTATTTTAATAGCAATATTTTCTCTGTTCTTTTGTTGGATTACAGGACTCTTGGATGGCAGTGGTTTTGGGATGGATATGGATAGGTATTTTTTGGGTTTTATAAATCTTTCAAGAAGCCCTTTCGATCTTTTTAAATACATTCAGCAATCCAGTAAAGATCCTTTGTCCATTGTCCCTATATATTTATTCAGGATATTTGGATTTAGTTTTTATATGCTCCTTTTATCTATTACTTTTTTATATTATAGGATTGCCTTAAATCGAATTAAAACTATTTTAGGTTTTCAAAGCTTTTATTTACAAATAATTCTTTTGCTTTTCTTTAGTCCTTGGCTTACAATTTTAGTAGCTACAGTCCTCAGGCAAGGTATATCTTTATTATTTATTTTTGCTTTTGCTTTTCAGTCTTATAACCAAAAAAGTTTTAATAAGAATACATTTAAGGATCTTTTTACTGTTTTTATAGCTTCCTGTGTGCATTTTTCTAATGTTCTAATTCTTCCATTCATATTTATAAGAGGCATATTTAAGAAATATTTATTATTTTTCAACATACTATTTTATTTTATTTTTATTTTATATATTGCTGGTATACTTGTTCCAATTAAGTCTTTTATTACCGCAATTTTAGGAGATAGTTTTGAATTGATATTCAGGGCAATGGCTTTTTCTGCAGTTGAACATTATGATATTGGACCAACAGTTAATAAGGCTCTTTCTATTCTTCTTCCAGTTTTACTGACAGATATTTTATTTAAATACTATACAACTCAGCAAAGATATAGAATAGAACCCATTCTTATCTTTTATAAGTACATATCGATACTAGGAATGTTATTCAGTGGCTTCCCATATAATGATAGAATACTGCTAATTGGTTGGATATTTATCCCAATTATTTTAATACTTTCATTTAATATCTTATCAAGAATTATCTTAAAACAATATTATATAAAAGTTTGATATTGTTTTGACTTTATGATTGATCTAATCTATTAATAGCAATAGTATGATATTTCATATAATTTTTATTTAGGTAGATTTAAAATAACCTTTTCGTTTTCATAAGAAATAATCTTGTATATATAATTCATTTCTTCTAAGTATAAATCAGATATTGTTGCTAAGGTTTTATTATTATATCCAATAAATTTAAGTTCGTTGCCTTTTGATGACTTAAGGTCTATTAATGAATCACCTATATATATTACTTTACTTGGATCATAATCATATTTTTTTAATAATGTTTTAATTAAAATTGATTTTTTTTTAGGTGAGCCTGTTATTGAGGTGAAGTATTCATCAATATTTAGCATTCTGCAGATTTCTCTTAATTCCTCTTGATCAGAACCAGACACTACATGAATTGGTATTATTCTTGATATGTATTTTATGAAATCAAAAGTTTCATTTATTAGTATTTTTTTATTAGACATATTATTGATCATCAATCTTTTGA
>MDTG01372515.1_pt1 | contig 18652 bp, 14 predicted proteins | sample 811421 | NCBI WGS metagenome assembly MDTG01 (sample SAMN05326645, study PRJNA326480) | marine metagenome | isolation source: seawater | place: Pacific Ocean: South East | collected 2011
GGAACGAATTTGTGCATTTTCTCAATTCTTTTCATATTGTCCTGGCTGTACTTGAATGAAGGAGGCAACTGAAATAGAATAGCGTGTAGCTTCTTGCCTAATGGTTTAATACTTCTCCATAGTATATTCCAGGCATCTTCTACATCGTGTAACCTTTTGATATGAGTAATATACCTGGACGCCTTCATTACGAAATTAACATTGTCAGGGAAATTGCTCCACTTTTCTACAAGAGATGAGCTAGGGAGACGATAAAAAGTACTATTTATTTCTATACAATTTAAGCAACCAAATTTCAACCATAATTTTTGGGAAACCATAAAACCTGATGTGCCTACTTGGTATTTACTAGATTTCGCTCTGGCATCTCTGCATTGAAAGCTTTTGCCTATTTTATTTTTGTCAGTCGAAGTCGAATCAATGCGTCGTCTTGTCTTGTTTGCTTTACGCTTGTGTGTATTGTGTGTATTCTTTTTAGTACGCATATTTCAATAGTGTTCCTGCTATGCCACTGATTTATCTTATATACTATATTTTGACATTATATTAAATTATAATATTAGGGTTAATCTATAAGTCGTCATTATTCAAATAAAATCTATCTTATTGTATATACGTGATTCGATAAGAATAATTTTTATTACGATATAGATAAATTATGGCTTCTACGAGAAATATAAATACACCTGCAGACTATTGTCTTCAGCAAAAAGAAATAGATAGATCTAGGGATTACGCTTTATACGTGAACTCGCAAGTTGGTCAAGCGTACAAAACAGCAGTTCCTTGTGTTGGTATAACACCAAGTCATATGCCTCGTGACGCTTTTTCATATAATCCGGTAGAGATAGAAACCAATTTATTTGGAATAAATTCTACTAATTTGGTTAATCCAAGTGTCCCAGCAACACCAGAATTGAAACAGTTACAATTTGTTCCTTTCTTTGATCGTCAAGAAGTTATCATTCCTGAGCCTCTAGTAATAGAAGCAGACCAGAGGCCCTTCGTGGTACCGGGACAAAAGTAAAGAACATATAAAAGATGTTATTGTAAAAGCATAATTTGTATTTACGATGAAATTTAAGTATTATTTTCAGTACATAATATAATTAAGGTGTGTATTATATTATTTGCTACTTCTTATTTGTGAAATGTCAAAGAATAGTTATTCTTACTCAAGCTACTATAACACAAAGAACGCGTGTAGTAAATGTGCAGACATAAGTGTGAAAGAATTACAAGGAATTCCTGGTGCTAATGGGGCTCAAGGCCCTCAAGGTATACCAGGACCAAGAGGTCTTGACGGTCCTCCTGGTTCACCAGGTCCCAAAGGATCTGATGGAAATCTTGGAGGAACCACTGTGCAGTTGGCTTTAGTAAACAACCTCGATACTAACAATAACCCTACTATTGGTAAATTCCGAATGAATAACCTATCGCCTATATCCTCTTCTACAAAGATAGCTTTGAGTTCTCAGAATGTCAATGGAGACTCTATCAATGACAGTTTATTAGCAATAGTTGGCATCCCTGGACCAATAAAAGGTTCTATTCGATTAACGAAGGTAAATGACGAGTCTTCCTTTCTTATGTTCCTGATGACAACGTTGACAAAAAATATCTCTAGCAATGGTGGACCAGATTGGTGGGCATCTGATATATCAACTCATTCTTATAGCGAAGGATTTATTGTTAATGCTACCAGCAACGAGGAGTACTATATTAGTTTTGTAAGATTCGGGGAGAAAGGAGAGGTCGGCCCCACAGGTCCTCCAGGACCGACTGGTAGTCAAGGTATACAAGGAGAAGTGGGACCACCAGGAATCAATGGGATACCAGGAGATCCTGGAGGAATAGGGCCTACAGGATTAGACGGACCTGTCGGAGCAAAGGGTAATGTGGGCCCAGCTGGTGCCACCGGACCTCCTGGAGATGATGGACCCAATGGGCCTCCAGGCGAGGTAGGACCACCAGGTCCCTCAGGTCCTCCAGGTGATGACGGACCAAATGGGCCACCAGGCGAGGTAGGACCACCTGGAGCTGAAGGTCCTGAAGGGCCAGCAGGAAGAGATGGAAATAATGGAGAAAAAGGAGAAATTGGCCCCCCCGGACCAACTGGACCTACTGGTGCTGGAACACCAGGGACACCCGGTACTCCTGGAACGGTGGGTCCTCCCGGAGAAAAGGGGGAACCTGGAGCAACTGGTTTAAGAGGATTAACAGGGGGAGTGGGTCCTACAGGCCCTTCTGGTACCAATGGTACTCCAGGTACAAATGGTACTCCAGGAGCTGATGGCACACCTGGATCGGATGGATCCGACGGCACTCCTGGGTCAGACGGAACTCCGGGTTCAGATGGACCACCTGGAACGAAGGGCGACCCGGGGAATAATGGTGTCAATGGATCTCCAGGAGTTAAGGGTGAACCAGGTGAAAAGGGCGAGCCGGGAGAAAAGGGCGATCCAGGAGGTCCACCTGGTCCTATAGGTCCTACAGGAGCAGGGACACCAGGAGTGAAAGGAGATCCAGGAGAAAAAGGAGATCCTGGAGAGAAAGGAGATAAGGGTGAAAAGGGCGACACAGGTGTAGGAGTAAAAGGGGATCCTGGAGAACAAGGAGTTCGTGGAGATCCAGGTCAAACAGGACAACAAGGGGCAGAAGGTCCAAGTGGAAGGGACGGTACTCCTGGTTCACCTGGAACAAATGGATCGGACGGTACACCAGGGTCTGATGGTACTGATGGAACGCCAGGGGCAGATGGTACTCCAGGATCAGAGGGTCCACCCGGAACTAAGGGTGATCCTGGTAATAATGGTGTGAATGGACAAAAAGGAGATACTGGATCCGACGGACCTCCCGGTGCTCCTGGTACACCTGGATCTGATGGAACACCGGGAATAGATGGATCTCCTGGTGCAGATGGTACACCAGGAAATGAAGGCCCAATTGGTCCAGCTGGTTCACCCGGTCCGCCTGGTATTCCAGGAGCTCCAGGGACACCCGGATCAGGTTCGGGAACGGGATCATTCGATTTACCTAATTGTACAGGCTCATTTTACTCAAATTTAGGAGATACATCTGGAAGCGGAGTTATAGTTATAAGTAAGTCAACCCGCATAGATGAAAGTAGTAATATTTATGGTTGGACAATTAACCCTGTTGGCAGGACATTAATAACTGCCACAGAATATAGTTCTCCAGTGCCACCGTCATTTTATAGTAGCATGGTTCCAGATCCATCCTCAGGAACAGTAACAGGCTCGATATACATGGTTTCTGCTAATTTCGTATGCCAACCATACACTAGCCTTTCTTACGATATATTTGTTGCTAACTATGGTAACGGTTCTAGTAACACTACAGTAAGTAAAAAAGTAGGAACTATTCCCTCCAACCCTTCGCAAGATGTAATGTATGGAAGTTTAAGTGTAGTCCTTACTAGAGATGAAAATGTAGAAACTGATACTATCTCTTTGAATAACGGAGATTATTTTGGAATGTTCATATTAGACATTTCTGGTGAAGTATCTTCTGCTCCTCCTATTAGTATAGAAGGTACTTTGTACTATTCTCTTGCTTACACACCAGCTTCTAATTAAAATAATCGGTTATTGATCCATAATTTTTTACAGGTACAGTATATACACAGTGCGTACTTCTGATTAAATCCTATAAAATATGTACGAAATTGTTGTTGTCTCTCATGATGGTAGTGGAAACAATGAAGGGAAAGGTGTGCAAATGATAAAAGAAGGCTCTCATGCGACAAGAATGAGATATGACGCTTCTGTTACACCACATGTTTTATACGTTCCTAGTTTATCCTGTCCAGAATTGACAAGCCTAAAATTGGCGTCGGATGGCTTTGCATCTGATATTGTAGCAAACACTTCATCTATAGGAACTCTACAAACTGCTACGTCCTCTCAAGATTCAGCTATAGCGTCTTTACAATCATTAAACTCCACTATTAGTACAAAAGTAAGTACTCTTGAAACATCCACCTCATCTCAGGAGGCGTCCATTACGTCTTTGCAGGAGACCTCGTCCTCCCAAACGGATGACATCACTGCTATTCAAGGTACACTTACATCTCTACAGACATCCTCGGAAGGGTATGGTGAAAGTATTGTCGCTCTTCAGACAACTACAGCAGCGAATAATTCCTCTATTTCTGCTCTTCAAGCATCCTCAACGTCTCACGATACGGCGATAACGGCATTGCAAGCTTTATCCTCATCAAATAGTACCAAGATAAATGCCCTAGAAACTACTACTTCTACTTTTGAAACCTCTATATCTTCTTTGCAGGATTCTGTGTCCTCACAAACTGACGACATAACTGCACTTGACAATTCAGTCTCATCTCTTCAAACTACTATTGGAGGACACGGTACTGACATAGTGGCTTTGCAAACAACTACAGCAGCGAATAATTCCTCTATTTCTGCTCTTCAAGCAACTACTTCCTCTCACGATACCTCCATTATATCGTTGCAAACTTTAACGTCGACTAGTAGCGAATCCATCACCTCATTACAAACAACGACCGCTTCTCATGTCACGTCCATAGCTGATCTTGTAACCTCTACTTCTTCTCATACCACAGACATATCCTCTTTGCAGAGCACAATATCATCGCTACAAACAACAATAAACACGCAAGCCACAACTATAACGGAGTTGAGTGCAGCATTGACAAGTTTAACCAATAGAGTGTCAACATTGGAGAATCCCATGGCAGCAGTTCATGTAGATAATAGTTGAGCATAAATTATATACCATATATATTTTAATATGTTCATAATATATCAAATCAATTAGTTAGTTAATATATTATATACTTTTAGTTTTCACAGCAAATAAAAATAGCAATAGTATGTCATTCACAAGATTTCATGACGATCCGTGTCGTGTCAAGAAAACATTGCAGGAATCTACTGATCCTGGACGATATATGCTTAACCAACCTGGTTGGGGAGCGAAGCCATGCTACTTCGAAGATCCTCAAATTCGTCTTCAGCTATGGGGGGCGAATTTACATAAAGATTGCATAAATTTAGAAAGCAATTTGATGGGTTTAAACAAGACTCTTACGAAAGATTGTGCCTCAGAAGATCCTCAGTTTGTCTCCACTGCTCCTATGAGTTATCCTACTTGCAAAGAAGCAACCTCGGAATCACGCACAACCGATCCAGTGTGGAAGTTTAGAGAATTAGAACAAGCTCAATGGTCAATACTGCCATTAAATCCCCAAGAGAATGTGTGCATTCCTTTCCAGCACAATTTAAACACACGTATACTTGAGAAAGATTATTTCCTCGCTTCTGCTCCATGCTGTATCAACGAGAGTGGTCCTTCAGTATATTCTTCCCCATACTCCAGCACAGGAAGAAGAGATTCGGGAAATTGTATGAGCTCGAACACGTGTGGTCAAATTTAAGTTAGAAATATCTGTTTCATATGTTAGTTATATTCCTATTCACATATGATATAATGGAAGAAAGATACGCTTTCTACTTTCAAAAAATTTATAGTAGCAATATATATTAAACGGAACATTATCTCCGGAAAGGATAGATAGTTAAAATGGAATTAGCTTTACCCCTTTTAGCCCTTGGAGGATTATATGTTGCATCAAATAGAGAAAATAATTATCAGGATTCGGTAGAACCATATAGGTCTAACCTGTCGTCTACGAATGCTGTGGAAGGATATCAGTCAAAACCTAGCACAAGAGGACCTCGAGCAGCAAATACGCAGCCTTCCTTTCCCCAGGATCCTAGCAAGTTTAACCAGAAAGGGTCGGAATTAGGGGAGTCTCATCGTACTGACAATCCAAATGCTTTCACTGATAGGTACTTTAACGCAAGTGGACAAAATATACAGGACGAAATACAATCCAAAGGTGGATATAGCAGCCTAACAGGAAACGACGAAACTACCCCTATGACACATAACAACATGGTTCCGTTTTTTAGCAGTAAATCAAATGGGCCTGAAGCAGAACATTCAGCTTCCATTTTGGACAATATGGGAGGAAGTGGGAGCCAGTACATATCAAAGAAGGAGCAGGCTCCTCTATTCGCTCCTCAGAAGAATATACGTTTTGCTAACGGAACACCCAATCAAACCGACTTTATGCAGTCTCGCGTAGTGCCATCGCAGAGAATGGCGAATGTGAAAACGTGGGACGAGCAGAGAGTTGGCCCAGGGTTGGATCAAGGATACACTGTGAATGGTGACATGGGATTCAACTCTGGTATGGCGGCCAGAGATAAGTGGGTAGACAGAAATGTAGATCAGCTACGTGTGGAAACAAACCCGAAATTAACTTTCAGCTTGGACCAACACAAAGGACCTGCAACCTACTTCAACAATGCTCCTGCCACCATAGAAACACAAGGAAAAGTAGAAAAGTATATGCCCGACACATACTATGTGAATACTCCAGATAGATGGCTCACTACTACCGGACTTGAGAAAGGTCAGACCTCCCGATCGGAACAAATGAACAAAGAAGTAAATCGTACTTCTACTACTTCGGAATATTACGGTGTGGACTCTAACCCTGATGGAACTAAAATGTACACTGAACGTAACTATAAACCTTCTACTCGTCCTCAGTTAGATCCTAATCCAATAATGAATCCTACAGCGACCGGAAGTGGAGACGCAGGAAGCACTGATTACGGAAAGAAGTCTTATAACTCTTTACCTAATAATCGATCCACGTGTTCGCAACCACAAGTGCTTGGAGGAGTCCATGGTATGCTGAAAAGTGTTGTAGCTCCACTTCTTGATGTATTGCGTCCGTCAAGAAAAGAAAATGTTATAGGGAACTGTAGGCCAAATGGAAATGTACAGACTGCTGTTGCAGCTCCTCCTGTCTATAACCCAGCAGATCGTGCACCCACTACCATACGTGAGACGACAGAGGGTAAATTAGACAACAATCATCTGAACGTCGAGAGACAGACAAATGCAGCCTATTTGGTCAACAAGCAGCAAGCAATAAATAACCAGAGAGACACAACTACCGACTATGAGTACTATGGGGATTCTGGAGGGGCAGGAGCTCATACTGGTTGTGCTTTGTATGATGCTTCGTACAGACAAAGAAACAATGTAAACAAGAGTTACGAGAGCCGTCCAAACCAGGGGGGTATGGGACTACTTAATGCGACAGAGAATGTGGAGATTCACAGGTCTGACAATGATCGAGATAACAACCGAATGTGGGTTCCGAATGCTGGTCGAAACCTTGCATTGCCATCTGTAGAAACGCATGGTAAATTAAACTCAGTTCCTCAATCATACTTGAAAGACGACAACAGTAACAGATTAACCCCTGATTTACTCTCAGCTTTTAAAGAAAACCCATACACTCAGAGTTTATCCAGTTATTAAGAGTGAGTACCAAATGAAAATCATTAAAATAGTAAAAAAATAAAAAAAGTTAATATATTTTTTATTTTTACATTAATTCCTAATTACTAAGATTAAACTAACTTTAAACATTCTTCATTCTTCTTGCTCTTACGCTGCTGCTCTTTTCCTTTTTCTGTTATCTTTGTTATCTTTGTATGCTTCTTCAATTTTCCAAACTTTAATGGAATCCTCCCTGCTGCCGCTACCCGAATATAATTTGTTTTTGTGAATAACCAGAGAAGTCACGCTATCCATATGTCTATCCAAGATCTCAACGAGAGAGTGAGGTTCTACTTTCATGTCCCAAACGCAGATAGACCCGTCATGTCCACCTGAATACAATGTGAAGGTGTTATCGTGTATAGCCAAACACTTTACCTTCCCTTGGTTACTTTCCAAAGAAGACACGTGAGCGTAAGGATAGTCTAAGTTCCAAACTGATATTGTTCCGTCTATTCCTCCTGCATAAACTCTGTTACCGTGAACTGCCATGCAATTGATTAAATTAGCATTTTGATCTTCTTGAGGGTACATAGGAAAATCCGTAATCTTCGTTGTCTTGTTATCAGTGTTCCATAAACCTATACTTCTGAATCTATAACAGATCATAATGTTGTTGTAAAATCCTAACTCTTTTACACCTGACGCAGACTTAATTATAGTTATAAGGTTATAAGGTTCACTGGCCTCCCATACGTATATCTTATCCACTTCGCATGAATATAATTTGTTGTTGTGGATACTTAAATATTTTATATCATTGGAATGTTTTCTCAGAGTAGCTAGGCACTTGTAGTTCTCTTTATCCCATACTTTTATCGTCCTATCTGGGTAAGCACTTCCGGAATATATTACCCTAGGTTCGGATCCATGTAGGCATGTTACCATTCCTGTATGACCTACCATCGTGTTTGTAAGCTCGTATGTTCTAGCATTAAATACACGAATTACACCAGACTTGATGCTGCCTCCTCCTGAGTATAGTTCATTTCCAGATGCAGATAAACATGTTACCAAGTAATTGATATTATTCTCCTTCTTCCATAATTCGGTTATTTCATTATTAAAATCTTCTATATCCGAGTGAAGTTGCTTGGCCGCTTCTTTATCATATATAGGTTCTTCGCGTAAATAATCAAGTACATTATTCCTGTGTATAACTAATCTCAATCTTTCACGAGTGAACTCTCGTAGTCTACTTACACTTCCACGAATAGTTGCTACCTCTGAGTATAGGGGGGCAATTTGAAGAGTAGATTTTGTAAATTCATCAAACATATAGTAAATATGACTAGGTATCGCAAATATTCTGAATCTCTTGTTTTTATTGTAAATCTGCTTAAGAATAATGCAAAGCAAGTATCTCCTTTCTATGATATCTCTTAGTTCTGTAGAAGATATCATATCTTTCTCTTGTTGAATTATATAGATGAATAATGTTATTAGATACGATGTTATATGAATTCCAAAAAGCATTTCAATTTTAATAAAAATGAAGTATACTAGTATATTTTATAGTATATTCTATATTTTCATTTCTTCTTTCTTTTGAGTAGAAAGATAAAACACTATGAGATTATGTGCATTGCTGACACAATAAGTATTCATTTAATTCGGAAATGTGGAAGTCTTCTCCGCATACTCCGCAGGTGCATGTGTCGCTACTCTCTACTTCATTTTCCTTCTTCTTCTTTTTTCCTTTACTTGTCTTATTTTCTTTCTTTTCCTCTATTGAAAAATGTACTGAAGGTTTCTTATTCTTCTTATTCTTTATAACTTTTTTATCCTGTGAATCGTTAATAATTTTGACTTTACTACTATCACTATCCTCGACTTCTTCTTCACTATTCGGTTTATTTGATGTATCTTGACCTGTCTCTACTTGTGCTAGTGATGGGAAGGTAGGTACGATAGGATCTGATGGATCCGGTCTTTCATTAATAAAATCACCTGTGTCTTTTTCTACTACTTCCTCTTCTCCTTCTGCAGAGTGAGTAGAGGAGGTATCAGCAGAATCAGAAAAGTATTCCCCCTGACTATCCTCTTTCCAATGTAGGTGTTGAGAATCAGGATCTATATTACTTGTGCAATCTAATTCTATGCTATATACCTCTACCTGCTTTTCTTTCACACTTATTTCGTATGGAGCTTCAACCGTTTCTACCTGATAGGAGGTGTTCATATATTCTAGTTTTGTTTGTAGTATGTCTGTTTCCTCGAAATCTACAGAACAATATTTCATCAAGTACCATGCTACGAAGTTATGATCTAAAGTGTTTCCTACAACCAAATAATTATCTGGTACCTTTAAGTTTATGTCGATTTTTTCGTCACTTCCAGGAATGCAAGCTCGCAACATTAGTATGCTTGCATTAGATACCTTATAGTGTTCGTCGAAGAATGTGCGGGACACTTCCTGACCATCACTTTTCACAACATACTTCTTGTTTGCACCGTTGTCTTTGTCTATCATAGCTATCATAAACTTGTATGGTGGATGAAAGTAATAATCGCATAGAAAAGCTTCTATCGTAGTGTAAGAAATTATATCATGTATACCTTTATACATTGCTGTCACTCTCGGTACAAAGTAACCATTTGTAATAAAGTTGAAAGCTGGTTTCAAAGATATATCGTAAAAGTCTTTAAAAAGCGTAATCAATTCAAAAAACATCCATAATAAATTAAAAAATATGTTGTCGTTCTGTCTACTTCGAGACTCTATCGGTGGTTCCATGCTTTCTGGGGTCACGAGTTCTACCGAATCCTCTTCGGTATCATCAACTTTCTCTGAATTCATGGAAAATATAATTTGTACCCTTTCGTATAGCAGGATATTATATAAATAGAATAATAACGTCTATTTAAATAATAATATTAATTGAACTTCTGTTTGTGGGACTTCGTTTACCTCATATCTTACATAGTTTATAATTTAATTGCTGGTTTTCTCGCCATTTCCTTCTTCCTTTGATATTTCAGAGGGAATATGTGGATGTGTATTGTCTGCATTATGCGGATCCACGTTACTGGGTGGTTGAGGTTGTGAGTCTTTCTCTTTATCAGGTGTGGATGGTACCTGACTAGAGGATGGTTGTAAACCGAAAACATACATTAATACAGCTGTTATGTATGTCATAAGAATGAAGGGTAAGAAAACTATAACCCAAGAGATAACACTTAATCCACTTTCGCACATAATATTAAGTACAAGAGTAAAAATGGTCATGACTATGAACTTCGTAAAGGCAGTACTGTAGTATCCTCTAAAAGTATCAATTATTATGTGTGTCAATGAGAACGCTAAATACAGCAAGGCTGGAGGGCACATACCGGAAAGTGACATGATAGCTGCCTTTCCTCTTTCTTGTATATATTACGTTAATATTAAAAGGAAACTTGATAGAGTGAGCTCCTATTTATTTATGTACTTATAACTCTCGTTATGAGGATTTTGTAATCTATTTATATTTCCTACTGAGCTAATGCATCAATCAAAGTACGCTTCTCCTTTTATCAACTTTCCTACTACCTCTCCTACTTCCCCGTCTTCATCTTTATAAATGGGTCCGTCGTCTTCGCTAGTACAGTAATACGTTTCGCCGTTTATTTCAATTTCTATTACCTCTTCCTCTTCCTCTTCCTCTTCCTCTTCCTCTTCCTCTTCCTCTTCCTCCACCACTTCCTCTTCCTCTTCCTCCACCACTTCCTCTTCCTCTTCCTCTTCCTCTTCCTCTTCCTGTTCCTCTTCCTCTTCCTCTTCCTCTTCCTTTTCCTCTTCCTCTTCCTCTTCCTCTTCCTTTTCCTCTTCCTCTTCCTGTTCCTCTTCCTCTTCCTCGTCTTCACCGAACTCTTCCTCTTCTTCTTCGATTTCCCAGTCATCGCAAGAGAATCCTTTTTCTATTAGGTCATCCTCCATACCCTGGAAGCACATGGTGCAAAGAGTCATTTCTTCAACAGGTTTTACCGCATCTCCTTTGTAGACTATGTGAATTGAGTGGTTATGACAGTCTACGTTTTTCTCGCATTCATCGCACATAACGTATCTATCCTCTTCACTTTCTTCGTTCTCTTCCTCTGCAGGTGATGACCTTTCTTTGTTTCTTTCTTTTATTGCGTGCATGAGGGACGGTGATTGGTACAATTTCATGCTAGCGATTTCGTCACATTTCTTACATTGAGGATTCGGATCAGATGTAGCGTGGTCGCATTTAGTACAAAGATAAAAGTTGAATAAGCACAAGTTAGATTCATCTTCCTCTTCCTCTTCTTCCTCTTCCTCTTCTTCCTCTTCCTCTTCTTCCTCTTCCTCTTCTTCCACCACTTCCTCTTTTTCCTCTTCCTCTTCTTCCTCTTCTTCCACCACTTCCTCTTTTTCCTCTTCCTCTTCTTCCTTTTTCACAAGTTTATCATCTTGCTTGCCTACTCTATAATCTGGAACAATAATATTTCCATCTTGTTTGTTGTTATTTCTTTCATCCTCCCAATAGCAGTTATTACATCTATGGCCATGCTCGGATGTTCCATCTCTTATTCTATCTAGAGTAATATTGCATGCGGAACATGATCCAGGAGAATCAGAATCGTCTACTTCAGAAATAGTATTACCTACAGATGTGGTGTCATTATTATTTGGTAACTCCTTCCACCCATCCTTTATCAATTTATCTTTCAGCTCTATGTAACAATCGTTGCAGTAGTGCAAGAACGATGTGTCCTTAGTAAGGATAGTATGTGATTTATTTAATACTAAAGAGCATATTTCGCATTCTTCAATTGTATTTGTATCAGACCTCTCTCTTCTATGTGTATCATCGGTAGGATCAACTATTTCTAGCTTTATTCTTTTCACGTCCGAATCGCATGATGATGATGTATTGGTGGTTTTATGAGCTGTTAGATCCACTTCTATATTTTCATTCCTCGGAACTTCTGGTTCATCTACTTTTTCTCCTTCGTGAGCATCATCCTCTTTGTCATTAAATCTATATTCATTTTTTAGTATAAGCAATTCATTTTTAAGCCATGTATTTTCACTTTCTAAAGACTTGATTCTAGCTTCTGCTGTTACCTTGTTAACTTCATCTTTAAATGTGTGAATACGATCTTGGCATACCTTATCAATGCTATCGCAAACATACTTTATTATATCATCTTTGGTAGTGGTCAAATTACTAGAGAGAATGGATAGGATATTGTCCTTTATTTCCATGATTATAAAGCTAATAAGATGTAGAACTTATATAGTATTGAATACAAGTATAAGACTATTATGTATATATCAATTTTAAAGTTAACCTTCTTTTTGCATTCTTACATTTCATTAGAAAACTTAATACTTATTATGTGTTTTATCTATCTATATAACTCAACTAAACGAATATGAATTTAAACATAAGGGATTATTATATACATTATTATAAAAGTAATATAATAGACAAAGCACATTAATTTCCATCAATCATGCATGAAGAGGAGTCAGAGGATACGTTGAGGAAGAAAATAGAGGTAGTATGTAGACAAACTGATTACAGTGAAGAAGAGGCTGCACAACACCTATCTACGTTTCAAGGGAATATAGAAAAAGTAATCAACTTCTATATCGATGCACCTGTTCCAGAAGATGACTCTGTATTAAAAAAATCAGCTCATCAAGAGATCTTCAAGCAAATAAGAACAGTAATGGATGAGGCGAGTAAAGCTTACCGTGAATCTAAAGGCCTTGAAGAAATGGAACAAAGAAGACAAATGTACAAAAACCAAGAGGAGCAGATGCAGAAAAATGATAGCACAGACGAGAAAAGAGAAAATGAAAGAGACTGATAGAAATAATAAAAATATTAATGTTCAACAATATTGATATTTTTAAATATAGAATAAATTATTATTATTTAGTAGAGGATGCTGTAGATTTCCGTACAGAGTAGACAGAATTGTTCTTGGGTATAGTACGTTTACTAACTATAAAATCGTCGTTATCTTCATACAGCTCTGGGAATACGTGTGTCATAGGTTTATCTATTATAACAAGAGATCTCGGTGTATTCATTATCTGCCTGAACTCGTTAATAGTTAAATTTCCATAAAACTTGTCCAAAACATAGTACGGATTGGGTGCAGGTTTTATGCTCTTGCTATAACCGAATATTCCCGCGTATAAATTATTAATTAGCTGGTACCTTTCGAATTTTATCGAAGAGTCTACTTTCTCATTCATTAAGTGAGCTGTAGCACATTGTGGGCTACAAAAGCAACCATATACATGGTACCTACCGTTCAAGTTAAATTTCGGTATGTAAATGACTTCTGTGTCGAAATCGTAAGTGCACCAGAAACAAGCTGATTTCTTATGCTGAATGTTATCACTATGAAGTTCCTTGCTTAGATGGTGTAATTTCGTGTTTATGACAATCATATTATTCTCTGCGATGTTGCTGCTACTGCTATCCTTTAATAATGAATCAGAGGGAACAACTTCACTCAAAGATAATTGGCTCTTTACTTCTTTATCTCCTCCGTGAACAGCATCACAGTAATCACTTCCTAAAATATTGTCTTCCGGACCCATAGCTGTAGCATTCACCTTACCTGAATCTATCTCGTCGTATTGTAAACTAGAAGATTGGTTGCCAGCGAAAATACTCTTATTCGTGTATGCTTGTACATTCTCCATTTCAGGATTGTACTTGAATTGTGACATGCCTAACTCAGAGGTTAAGGTTCCTTTTATATCCTCAAGTGAACACCGCAAATGCAAAATAATATTCTCCTGTAAATTAACTGATGGTGTATTTATTTGTTTCTCAGTTGTAATAATTTTACCTCCTTTCGGGCGTCGTCCTCTTTTTTTCGCTGGAGGAGGTTGTTTATCTTGTGTAACGTCATGTGTTATAGAAACTCCTTGAACGTTGAGGTCTTTTGTAATACATGGGTTTTCGATAATTTGTGGAGCGTCAGGTGTTGCAACATTAGCATTAGTTGCATTCGCTTTCTTCCTAGGCATCTCTTGTTGAATAAAATTGCACAATAATATACAAATATATATTTCTATATAATCATTAATTTAAATCATTTTTATAAGTTTACATTAAAAATGTGAAAGGCAGGAAATAGGGAAGTTAAGAGAGATGGAGTAGAAGAAGACAAAGTTTTAAACGTTTTGCTGTGAATATTTTAAATAGCACTTTCGACATAATGGAACGTATTTGTCCACTGCCCCAACAACTACTTGTGTTTCTTTATCAGTAGTTTTTCGCCAACTAAATAGAGATTTCTTCTCGCAATACTCACAATTACCTCGAAGTTTCGTGACTGTATCACAGAGTGGAATCAAATCAAGTATGTTCCCAAACTTGTTCCTCTTAAAGTCACCATCTAACCCGTAAACATATACAGTTTTAGAGTGTAACTCTACCAAGTCTAATATTCTATGCAAATCAGGAAAGAACTGCACTTCGTCTACTAATATACAATTAGCGAACTTAACATCATTGTCAGTTGTACTATTACACAAATTTACTATGGATTGTATGTCAGCTACTTTCTTACAATCTATTTCTACGCGATCATGTGACGATAATTTCTCAAGTGAATAACGATTTTCTATTTCATGAGTGACAACAACTACCTTTTCTTTATATAAGTCCTTTAATTCGTTGAATTTTGATATAAGACTCGTCGACTTACCAGAATACATAGGACCCATAATCAAATGCAAGAACCCTTTTCCCCTGGACCCATCATTTTCGACGAAGCATGAATCCATTTCTAAAGAAGGTGAACTTCCTTTATTTATTTATCTATATTATTATAATTATGTATTTTATCCCTATATAGTTATACTACGTACACCTCAATTTTTACAATTATCTATGCATATACTGCATAAACATATCGCGTTCACATACTTACTTCCGTCATACCCATTCCCAGCATCTCAGCCCTATGTTTCAACTTTCTCCTCATAGACGAGTATAGACTAGCATGAAATAATATGTATAATCAATTACATCAATTACTAGTTAGTGCTGGTGCTATAGAGACACACATCATGGGACATATAAATAACATATAAAAGATAAATCGAATATATGATAAAGCGTATGAGATTAAATTAAAAAGATGTCTCAAAAAGAAAACAATTACTCCTCTATTCCGTGGGTAGAAAAGTACCGTCCTACTACTCTACAAGAAATAGTTCTTGATCAAAATAACAGGCGAATATTTGACAATATAGTGAAATCACAGAAGTTCCCGAATCTTCTTTTTTATGGTCCTCCTGGAACAGGTAAAACAACTAGCATCGTTAACTTAATTTCTGCCTACCAACACGAATATTTGTCAAGGAACAATAATGTAAATAAAGATAACGACCAAATAGAATCTTTCATGAAGCACATGGTTATCCATTTGAATGCTTCAGACGAAAGAGGAATAGACATCATCAGAAATCAGATAAACATGTTTGTATATTCACATAGTCTATTCTATCAAGGGACAAAGTACGTAATATTAGATGAAATTGATTACATGACGAAAAATGCACAGTGTGCATTACGAAGTCTCCTGCAAACTTTTAAGCCGAATGTACGATTCTGCCTCATCTGCAATTACATAAGTAGGTTAGACGAATCATTACAAGGGGAATTCATAAAAATACGCTTCAATCAGTTACCTGAATCAAATATATTGTCTTTCCTGAACCTTATAAATAAGCAGGAAAACCTAAAGCAAAATATAAATAATTTGCAGTTAATTAGGAACATTTTCCACTCAGATATAAGGAGTATGATCAATTATCTCCAAGCAAACCAGCAGATAAATCACAACAAAAAAATATTAAAGTCAGAAGACTGGGATCACCTTTCCTCGATAATAGCTAGCGAAGAGGTGGATACGATACTGACTCATATAGACACTATGAGTAGAGATCATAACTTAGATAAAATTAATATAGCGAAGTTTTATATTAATCATATTATCAGACATTATCATGTTTCAAGGAAATTTCTAGACCAGATAGAACACCTAATACACATACAAGAAAACAATACGAATTTGTTGATTCAAGCTCTTGTGGTAAAACTTAAGCAGTTCTCCCCCTTATCTTTGGAGTAGTATTTATCTATTCTTTTCTGTAACTTCTCCATGAAATGATTGGGTGGGGACATATTAAAAGGTCCCGATGATGATTGTGCTAAATCGTATTGGTTGTTTGAGTTCGTGCAGGATATGAAGACAGACTCAGCGAAAGTTAAGTTGCCACTTCTATTAGGAAATGTTTGGTTATTATACTCTTTGTGTATAGGAATAGATACGTTTTGCGATCGCTCTGGTAGAGATGAAGAACTAGAAATATGTAACATTTGATTATAGAAAATATAAGAGTATAGATGAAACGACGATTGGGGTATTAGTATATACCAAGATAAAAGAATTATTTAAATCTTAAAATTGACGAGTGTTGTATAGACCGCAAGAATAATTATATTAACAATTACATATCTTAATATACTTATTTGTCTTCTTATTGAGTGTATATATGATACGTGAAGATAGCATAAATGATGCCTGGACCCATTTTAATCTTTATGGTTCGCTCGAAATGGATAAGTTGGAGGCGGTTACCTCAAGTGAATCCGTTCTATTACCAGAAAACAAGAACGACAATTCCTCGAACTCTTCCTCCTCCATACTCCACGTTGCGTCAACGGAGAGTGCACCTACTCCGTCTTCTCTATGTATATCAACAAAAACGAAAATATCATTTCTAAATACTGATAACATAGATATAAGTTCATTATTCTGGAATGTTCCTATTCTTCCCTATTACTTACCAGGGGAAGGAATAATAAAAAAGCAAATAAAATTATCATCGCACTCTCCTGCTGAGACTGAAGATATAGATTACGAATTATCTCAAGTGAAAAGTAGAAATGAGTACTGCGAAGAAACTATCATAGATAACATTAATATAGTAGATGAAGTTACCCCGGGAGCGAGTAACAAATACAAAATGTCTCGCAAAGTGAGTATAGGGTTATGCAAGAAATCAATTGCTAACCAATCCAACAAGCAGAAGAGGGCTTTCTTTAACTGCATAGTTCTTATCTTGAGAATTCATATGGAAAGAGAGGATGTCCCATATAAGGAAATTCACGTTAAGATTTTCAATACAGGTAAAATGGAAATACCAGGAATTCAAAATGATGATATGTATCATGGCGTTATAGATCTTATAATTAGGACACTAAGAGAATGTGGTGTTAAGGGTAATAATGGTGACACATTGTCCTGCTTTAATGAAAAGTCAGAAACGGTGCTTATCAATTCAAACTTTAATTGCGGATTCTACATAAATAGAGATGAAATGTACTCTCTTTTGAAATACAAGTATAGGATGCACTGCAATTTCGATTCTTGTTCCTATCCTGGGATACAGAGCAAATTCTATTATGATACAACCCTAGGTGATTCCCAGACACAAACAGGGGTTTTGCCGAAGCACAAAAATTACCTGGAGATATCATTTATGATATTCCGAACAGGTAGCGTCCTAATTGTCGGAAAATGCGAATCAAATATTCTCTTCGAAATATACGATATAATAAAAGGAATACTTATCGAGGAATACAAGAAAATTTGCAATTCAGATATACAAACATGTGATAAGTTTGTAAAGAAAGAGAAGGTAGTAAAATACAAAACATCGTATATCTACATTGAGAAATCCATAGAAGAGGAGTAGTATAATATCAATAATATCTTATAGTAAAGTCGAAAACGTGACTTGATTTAAATTTAGATACTTTAAAAATCGTATATAGGACAAGTTCATAGCATTTACTTCTTTTGTATCTACATGTATTAACTTATTTTTTATTTCTTTCCTTACATTGTCATCTATAACTGTACATGAAGACGGTGTATTTGCCTTATATGTCGCTCTCTTCACAATGTACTCTATACTAACTATTACTATTGTCGACTTTATGTTAGCATGGCAAAATGTTATAAGTATACTAGCAGTGCTGTTTATGTCATCAATTACTTTGTCAATTAGCAAGAAATTATTGTTATAATGAAGTGGAATTTGAATAAGCTGCTCTATTATTTTGTATAGGTGAGTGTATATCAACTTCTTCATATTATCTCGAGATTTCACTTCAACGATTTCGCTGGAATTATGCTCAACCGTGTATATTAACATAGAATTATAGAA
>MDTG01170431.1_pt1 | contig 18650 bp, 19 predicted proteins | sample 811421 | NCBI WGS metagenome assembly MDTG01 (sample SAMN05326645, study PRJNA326480) | marine metagenome | isolation source: seawater | place: Pacific Ocean: South East | collected 2011
AATCAATTAGAGAAGATTACAATGGAGGAAACTTTGCCTACTGGACAAGATCCAGAAGATGATACAATAATTACTACAGAAGTGTTTGCTGATCCCGGGCTTGATATTCTGGAACGAAACACCCGTAATAGGAAAAAAAGAAAAGCTGATCCAGCTGGTTCAGCTGGACCAACATCTTCAGTAGTAGACACAGCTCCCCCGCAACAACTGGGAGATATGGTAAAACGAGATTTCGAGCAAAGGATCCTAAGTACTCCTAATCAACAACCGAATGTATCACAATGTTCCTCAAGTATACACCTAACACCGTTAAGCAAGCAGAAAGAGACTCAATTACGTAGTAATAAACCTATAGAATATTTTGTAGGAAAATGTATAAGACATATATATCCTGGTAAATTCCAGCCGGAAATGACTGATGATGACCTAATAAACGTATTGGAAGAGAGATTAAATTTGAATTTTCAAACTACACAGTCAGACTCAGAGTCTGCCTCTGAATTTCAAGATAAAGGATGGCAGAAAATTATTTTAAAACATATTTTAACAGATTGTATCAATACAAGCTATCGTTGTGAGCCAAAAGGAAATGTTCCTGGTATGCAGTCGTTGGATAGTCAAGGTGGAAGTTCAAAAAAAGTATTAAAAACTAAAAGGGGTAAAAAGAAATTAGGGTATAAAAAGAGAAAATAGAGTTAAGATTGAACATTGTTAAGTTCGATATTCGGTTGAATATTTTGTGAATTTTGTGTTCCATTCCTCCAAATTCGCCTTTGCGTGTGTACAATACTAAGTATAATATTGTCAATACAAAAGAGTAAAATAGGAATAATTGTACACGAGAACACTATACTAATAACTTTCCAAAATTGATTTTTGACTACAAAAATCAATGTTAGAAAGGACGCTACAGATATCATTAATACACAACTCATCATACCTAAAGTAGAATACAATTCTTGTATAGTATTATCTGGTTCAGTTGGTGGATGTGGTATATTTACAACAGTTTTTCTACAAATAACGCAATCACTATTAGATAATTGAATATGCCATTTTTGATAACATTCATCACAAATACTATGATCACATTCTAGTTTTACAAAATCAATGTTGGCTTCTATATCATTTTCTGTAAAACAAACGGGGCAAGATTCCATTTGCTGGTATATTATAGTACTTTTATCTAATCGTTTTTAAGTAATTTGTAGAAATCTTTATAACTATTTTTCATATAATCTGTACACATTCGTGGATTTCCATTTAAAGTATTTCCAAGATTAGAGCCAAATTGTTCGCGATGTTGATAGAATGTGATATCTTTCGTAGAATATGCCTTAAATTTTTTGTCTCTAACAAGTTGTCCGATCATTTTATCACCGGGTAATTCTTTCATTTGAGATGTTTCTTCAAGAATAATTTTAGCCGATTTTCTGGTCAATGCAATAGCTGTACGACATAATGGACGGACGGGTACAGACCAAAATGGATTAGAAATATCTGTATTTTGAGAGCAAAAATCATAACATTTGCTAAAGTTCAAATATTCCCAGTCTCTAGGGGCCTCTGACAATATAGGTCGTAATTGACTATTGAAATCAACTACATCTTTATAGGTATCTTTGCGTAAATCATCTTCAAAAATCAATATATTTTGAGCAGAAGAATTGAGAAAAGATTTATAAACAGATAAAGCAGAATAATGGCAACAAATCCGACCAAGATTTAAATAGTCAGTATAATCTTTATGAAGGAATCCAATATCAATAAAGTTTTGAAATGTGTATTCTGATTTTAAGTAAGCATCAAAAAAGGTAACGTTTTTAAGTCCCCATTGTTTGAATGTTTCCATCATATGTTGTTTGCGGTCAGGTACACAAATACATACGATCATATCAAAGTAGTTGTCCAAGCAATTTTGACCATTTAATTCCTGAAAACGTTCAATATATGTTGATAATCCGGGTTTCAATATATATTTATATACGAAAAATATGAGTATAATATATATAATTATTGAAGATAAACTAAATGCTGTTTCCATGATATTAGTAGGATAATTTTATTATCGAGACAATAAAAAAGACATAGAGAAAGATTAGTTAATAAGTAGATTATGCTTTCTAAAAGCTTCACGAATTATAACATACCTTCCAATTGGGAAATGGAATTGTTTGCGTATGTTCTGTCTATATTCCTTATCTTTTACCATTTTTGAAACAATTGTTCTAATATTTCTATATCCTCCACTTAAATCTAATACACCTTGTATCTTATCTTCACTAAGAGTGGTTTGCTTAATTATTTGTTCAATTTTACTTGTTTCTTGATTGATTTCTAGTACCCTATTATAAACTTCGGTATTGATGTTTGAAATTTGTGGTGTTTTATTATGAGGTATATATAACCAAACTCTCATTAATACAGAAATAGGACATTTTTGTCTAATGAAGACATCTTCTATAGAAGATTTAAGTGAACGGCGAGTATTATTACAATACATCTTATTTTCAGAACACATGGTAATCATTCGTTAATCATTCGTTAATAGAAAGTTATATTGATTAATAAGTCATTTTTATAAAAATGACAAGAAATACAGTTAAATTAATCAGAACATAAGTAGATTATGGAACATTATTTGTTGAATGGTTATGAAATGAATCATATAGGTAGTTATCCAAGTGTAAAATTATATGGGGTTTTTGATACACTAAATGATGCGTTAACGTTTTTGTCATCTTATATAATGCAAAAGTGTGAATATTATGAGGGTGGAGATACACATATTACAGGTAATGGTTATCGATTATGGATAAGAAAGATAATGAATAATAATGATTTATATGCAAATAATGGAACTGAAATGCTTAGTGGAGGAACCAATGTAAAAATAAGAATAGCTCCCGATATTGAGATTATTGAATATAATAATGATGAACTAACTCAGCTTTAAGATTTTATTGGAGATTCGCTAATAAGTCTGTAAAGTATAAACCATATATTTTCAGTTGTATGTGAATCGTGAGATAAATATGCAAGTGTTTTAACATATTGATGAGTTAAACATTCTTTTTCTTGATGATATTTTAAAGCAAAAATACATAATGCATTAACTGAATAAGATTCTCCATATAATTCATCTGTAACGCGGCAAATATCTTTCTGTTTTAGTATTCGATCAAAAAGCTTAATATAATCTAAGTTATTACATGGGTCTATTTTTAAGAAATCATCATCAGATATACGACCGGTCATAAGATATAAATATTGCATAGTTGATACCATTTTTCTCATATCTCTTCCCACATTGTGGAAAATTGTTTTCAATGCATTTTCATTATACTGTGTATTTTCATTATTACAAATCATTTTAATATAGCCGGTTGCCATCTTAAAAGTTAGAGAATTATATGCTATAGACACACAATTACGAACTATAAACTCTGAGACTCTTTCAATTCGATTACAAATAAATAGGAATATAATACTTCTTTCTGAATCTCCGTCATAACGACTAATATCTTTAGATAGTGGACGAATAAATATCTTTTGATCAATAATTCGAATAGAATCGACTTCGTCTACTAAAACGAATCTTTGTTTAGATGTTGTTTTTTGCATTGAAAATAAAGTCAATTTACGAATAAGCTGTTGTGTGGTACCGGATGCTCTTGCTTTTGCATCTAGTATAAGTTTGGAATCTTTTGGTATATTCTTTAATAATACTCTAACTGCAGTACTTTTACCAGTTCCGGATGGTCCATGTAGCAATAGATGTTTCCCCTCAGAACCATATTTAATAACTTGTTCAAATTCTAAAACATTTCCACAAACTTGTTTTGATGTTTCCGGTCTATACTTCTCAGTCCATGGAATGACATTCATTAGTCTTTTATATTGGAGTCTTACTTAAACCAAATTTAAGCGGTAACCATATATTCATTGTGTTTTTTCTTTCTTTTAAGTTCAAATTGTGTTAGTCTTTCATTATTCAATATTTTAAGAAATTCTTCATCAAATTTTGGTAATATAGGTGAGCATTCCCATCTGAAAGTACATCCAATTGGATCTAATCGAAATCTCCACATATATTGCTCTTTATTTTTGGATACAATTGGTCTCCAACTATAGGGTAATAAATGACGACTTTGTGGTGGCAAAACAATTGCCAATTGCTCAAGAGATGTGTATCTCTTTTTGGAAGAAGGAATATCGATAGTATTTTCTTGTAAGTATTCAACCAAATTAGTTAGAAGTGGTGCATGTAAATACGAGTAATACCAACCTTGATCGCAGTTTTTAACTGGATCTGGATTAGTATAGTAGTCCAAATTCCAAGCTAATCCTTCAATGTATTCTTTACACATTTTTGATATATCTGAGTCAGAAACTTCAATATTCTCATAATATCTTTCTTTCCAACCAGGATTTCCAAAATTGATTTTCACTTCAATATCTCTATGATAATCCGGCCAATGATGAAAACGGTCTTCAGGTGAGTTACCATGTCTTACCAGATTTTTATAAACAGTTGTTTCGGCTCTCTCTTTTACTAACTCATCTTCTTTTTCCGAAAAATTTTGTAGCAACTTTAACAAGAAATCTTTTTGAATTTTTCCGTCAATAACTAGATCATGTGATAATTCATTATGAATCTTCTCGTATTCATCCAAAACATTATTTAAGGCATTTTGTCTCAAATTCAAAGAATAATGTTTTGGTAAGAAATCATTACCCATAAGGAATGCTAAAACCACATAATCTTTGGGAGACCATATGTTGTTATGTCTTTTCAAACATTCGATAAGTTGTGATACACACACATAAGTTGGTTTATAATCAAACTCTCTATATAAATAAATTTTATGCGGATGTACCAATATGCTTAACATAAATAAGTCTGCATCTAATCCATGAACAACATTTATTCCGTCTTCCGTTTGTCGAATATGACGATAAATTTTTTGCTCTCCTTCTCCAGGACAAGTTGAATTAGATATGATCACCGAAATTTGATTAGACAACTCTTTAAGATACTTTGATTCATAGAGTTCCCTGTCCATATTTGCCATAAACTTAGTTCCAGGAGTAATAGCATTCGTATCCCACTTACTTTTTTCAGACTTATCCTTCTTTGGTTCAAGAGCTCTATCTTGACAAGATTTATAACGACGTTTACGTTGTTGTTCCATCTTTGCTCTTGGTGCAACACCATCAATCGCAATAAATAGTAGTTCTTTAGGATTAATAGTTAATACCATATGTTCAATATATGACAATACTGCTTTATGAATGTCTTTCTCAGTTCCATTCTCCTTTAAAACATCTTCTTTACATGTGTGTATAATGCCATTAAAATCAAGATACAATCGGTCAACGTGATTTGGACAAGTGTCTGATAAACCTATGCCCCTTTCTTTATAGGCATTTCGAATATATTTATAAAAACTTGGAACACCCATTTATTATTATATATTATAGGTTTAGTGTTATACTTTTTGAATTTATAAAAATATTCTTTTAGTGTAATGTCTTTTATCAATTATCTATCTTCATCTCTAAAATTATATGAAGAAATATACAAATTACTATCAAATATGTCATGTATACCAAATGATAACAATGAAAATAGCATAACGAATATAAGGAATAACTATACTTTGTTTCGAAAATTACAATCGGAGTATTGTGATATGGTTTCATCTCAAATAAATCAAAATATTACTTTTGAACCAGAAAGTTTAAAGGACTATATACGGATTCAAAACAATGGGCATCATTATATGACAATAAAACTAACCTTTTACATTGATAATCCTAATTTGAACGAATATGGCATTATAGTAGAACTGCAAAATGTTGAGAAGCATTATAAATTTAAACAGATTTCATCAAATTCATCAGAACATAAAATCAAATTAGCTACTGATTTATATCTATTATTTTCAGATGATTTGGTTGATGAAATTAGAGGTGGTAAGATTCAATCAAATGGTAGATTTATTATAAGTTTTGAAACAAATCTTTTTCCTGTATTAAGATTACCTTTTCATCCAGAATATATTTCAAATAATCGAGATTGGTGTTTATCAGTATTAAATAGTATGGATGTAGAATTAGAAAGTTTTCAGAAAAAAACAAAGAAAAATAAGAAAATAAACACTATAATTAGAACACTTTATAATTAATACTTGAGTATAATAAGAATAAAATAATATAATTCTTTTTAGTATGCGTTGGGCTAATGGTGTACGTTTTAGTATTGATTATGATAGAAAAAAAATTGGCCTAGGAGATTTAAATGTTGAATCAAGTCAAAGTAAAATCAAGTATGTAGATCCTAATGGCGATAATGATATTTTAGCAGGAGAGCTTGCAGAAGCATCTAAATATATTGCAGGTTTCCGCAGTGAGTATGAAACTATTAGTGGTGAAGAAGATGTTACTGCTCGAGATAATGGTAAACTTGTTGCACGTATAGCAGATATATTTAAAATAAATATCAATAACGCTCCAGCAGATAATTTAAAAATAAGAAATAAAAAAGGATTTGTTTTTAACAATCACTCCGAGTTTACACCAGACTACAACGATACTCATGATAATTCTCATATAGATGGTACACAAATCCGATTTATAACAAAACCCAAAGAATCTTTGGATGGTGCAGGGGTAAGTATACATACTGATGGTACCGAAGGTATATTAGATTCATCAACTCTTATGTTTGATTCATATATTATTAACAATGATGGACAACCAGAAGAAACGGGTGAAATGTCTTCTTTTGATATAAAATCTTTGACATTTGAGACGAGGCATGCGCGTAGTGTAATATCACTTAACTCAGTCAAATTCCAACCAGTAGTTCAAACCGTAGAGCTTTATAATACAGTACTAATTGATTCGAGTGGTATACACACACATGTATCTTATAATTACGATAGTACAACTGGCAATAGGGATTCTACACCATTCTATCCCAGTGGCTATAATGCTGGTCTGAACTATGAAGGTGATTACAAAAGCTCTCCAATTATAGTACCCTCCGCTTCATTAAAAGAATCATTTGGCGAAGAATGCTTTTATTATGTAATTAATTTAACAAAAGAACTTAAGCTTCTTTTTCCTCAAGCAACTCAGGCAAATATGAATAGTATAGATGATCGTTTTATTCATGAAACTGGACCCGAATATAAATTATCTGTTAAAACAGAACAATGGGATACTACTAAAACTTATATGGATAACAATGGTGTTCACTATCATAAAAAAGAAGAACACGTATATATTATAGATATTAATCTTGGAGAATGGTTCAATACTACTACAAACACAGACGGAAATATAATTTATGACAACTCTTCGGAGGTTGAGTCTACAAAAAGTGAAAAACCATATTATAGCTTAAACAATTACCCCACAAATATTACGGATAAACTTGTTCTATTCAGGGATAAAACCCCTTATACGCCGCCTTCCGCCGAGGTCACTGCTGACCCACCTACATACGATCCCCCCGCTGAGTCGGCTACCACCGAGTCAACCACTACTCGAATGTATTATCAAAGATATCATCATACGGGTTCGGAAGAAGACGAAACGGTTCCTTTAATATCGCGAAATGATTATGTATTGCGACTTGCGTTTCAGAAAAAAACAGATGCACTAAACGAATCAACAGATCCATCATATCCTTGGAGAGGATCTTTCCCAACGGTTTCATATTCAATTATACAAACCGCATAAATTCACCATGTATTATACGTTTAATTATAGAATATTAATAAAACTCTTCTTTTTATGTTCAAATATTTACTCTTGGGCGCATTAACATATTCTTTTGATATGTCTCGTAGAAATATTATAAAGCATTTACCATTCGCATCTTTTGAGGTTAATCCAAAAAAAATGGATAACGACATACTAATTAGTCCAGAAAACCGCTCTTTATATTTTTACGGAGATGTTACTGAAGAAAGCTGCTTTTGGTTAACACATACATTACAAGAATTTTCTACAAGTTTAGAACCAATACATTTACATATTCAATCACCCGGTGGAAGCTTAATACCAACGTTTAATGTAATCGATACAATGAATAGAGTACCGGCCCCAATATATACATATATTGATGGTTTTGCTGCTTCTGCGGCAACACTAATTAGTGTTGCGGGTGAAAAAAGATATATGGGCAAACATTCACTTATATTACTTCATCAATTAACCGGTGGAAGCGAAGGAACTTATTCAAACATGAAAGATGAAATATTGAATTTAGATCTATATATGCATTTCATAAAAGAAATTTATATGGAACATTCAAACCTTAAGCTTGAATTGTTAGAAGATATTTTAAGTCATGATAATAGATGGATGAACTCAACTACAGCTTTGAAATATGGATTAGTTGATAAAATTATTTGATTAATCCTTCATTTCATAATTAAAGGCTTCAAAATCACACAAATATATTCTGTTTACAATCTGTATTCCTTGTTTCGTATATTCAGACACCCAATCTATATCCTTCTTAATAGGATTTTTATTTTTGTGTTCTAATTTTCCTTTCAATCCTAATTTCTCTTTAATTATTTGCACATCATTCTCAAAGTTTTCAAATTTTCCTATGAAATCTGCAAGAATATTACCATTATTATCATATATATATGAATATTGAGTTCTCAAAAATTTAGCAAGACCTCTTTGATGCTTAATAATCCAATCATTAAAATTATTACAGTCGCGTGTAGAACCGGGTTTGTCAGGACGGGCTATCTTAACATCATGATAATATTTTGATAATACTCTCTCATATGGATTCCGTACGAATGCAAACTTGTAGTAATCTTTATTATCATTATTGACCATTTGTAATAATGTTTTATGTTTGTATTTAGTTTCTTCTCTACCTCCATTGTTTAACATTGATGTTATTGAAGAACCACCTGTTTTATCAATATGAGCAAAAACAACTTTATATTCATCACTAATCATTGTAATATATTAAGTATATTTTATAATTGTATTCCAAACGTATATTATATTTTCAGATTTTGATTCCAAATATATATTCTCAGAATCATCAAAATGTATTCTATAATTATCTAAACAATCCTGTATTGCTTGATATCTTTTCTTAAATTGCTTGATATTTTCTGGAATGTAAAGAATTATAGATTTTGATGTTTTATTTGGACTTATCCTATATATATGAGTGGTTTTAACAATTTTTGACTTTATATAGTATGTCTTATTTTGAGAATCATTATCCGAATCTTTTACTTCTATCGTTTTCAATGTATTAAAGGAATCTTTTGATATTGTTCCATTGAACTTTGTATAAATATTTAAATCAAACTGATTTATCCAATGTTTAGGATTATACTGAAATCTTTCTACAGCTAATATTCTTGGTCTATGTTCTAATCTCCAAGCGAGTGTGGTAATACCTATTTTTTTCTCAATTGCATTGAATAATGCAATTGCTCTTTCAGTGAATCCACCTATTACACCCCAATGTGTTTCGTATGGTTCTTCAATAGACCAAGGATATATTTCGTCAACAAATATTTCAAGCCATTTACATAACTTTTCAAAAATTTGAATTGGATAGATGTTCGTTTGCCATAATGATAATGGTAATCCATTCAAATCTGTAATAACATATTTTGTTTTGAAAAATTTGTTGTAACTATCCAATATAAACTGAAGATTTCTAAAATTCGGACACATCATATTATGCCATCTATTATGGGAAACAATGTTTTTAGTTGTAGATTGAACAACAATTGTATTTTTATTCAATGTTGGTAATGGATTCGAATGAACCATATCATATTGACAGAATCCAATATTGTCATATTCTTTGTGTAAATTATTCCAATAAGTGTGTAAATAGACGGATGTTTCCATATACCCTCTTTTCTGTAAAAATGGATCGTATTTTGCTAAATTGTACTCATATATATTATTATAACCTTTGTCATTAACTATATTCTTTTCATATAATTCATTCACACCAAAAAATGTAATCTTTTCCTTAATGGAATCAGTGCCATATACTTTTGGATTAAATATTGAGTCTGGTTTCACAGTATTGTGATATATTACGAATATGTGTGTATTCATAAATATATATCAATATATTTTGACATGAAAAAAAATTTAAGAATATTTGTTATAAATTGTGTATTTTTTTAATTTAGAATAATCTCATAATAAATTGGTGTGTATTATGAAGATTGTTCCTGTGCGTAGCATGCCTTCTCCAAATAGAGTTGGTAGTTGTTTATGGAAAATGATAATTATATTAATAAGAGGTCATAATAAAGAGTATTTTCTACAAGAATCTCATTGTAAATACAGAAATTCTCTATTCTGTACTGTTTTTTATGAATATATTAACAAAATATATAATGTTCAATTAGCAAAAAAATTGAATGTAGATAAAAGAGATGCAACTAATGCTGAATTAATCACTCATGGACAACATGAACTATGTACTTTACCATTAATTGCTTGTCAGGAAACGGGTTCTGATATTTACTCTTATTTTAGAAAACATTTCTTTAACAATTTCTCAAATATATTAGAGCAACAAATACTGAATCGAAATTATATGATCCCAAAAAATTGGAAAAAACGCATATGTATTCATTTAAGAATGGATGATTGTATAACGGGTCAACACTCTGTAGACTATGATGGTAGAGTATCTCACGATTATTTTGCAAATAAAATAGGTGATGAATTAGTAGAAGTAGATGAAAATATTCATCCTGGGCCAATAAATGAAAATCGCCCCAGTACTTTTGATGTTGAAGATTATAAATCCTTCTTCAAAAATCGCGGTGTAAGAATAATTGGGCGTGGTTTATCATGTTATCAATCACCAATACCGTACAATAGAATGGAAAAATTAATATCCAACTTAAGAACAAAATATCCTAATCATGAAATTGTTATAGTTGCTTCTCCAAAGCACGCAAAGGAAAATAATTCAGATATTAATTTGGATTATGATAGCTGTATAAGAAGTTCTGATCCAGATGAAGACTTAATACATTTGGTTTATAATGATATACTTGTATGTTCCCGAAGCACATATTCAATGGTTGCTGCATTTTTTCACAAAGGCAGTAACATTATATTTGCACAATGGGGGTATACAGGTGGTGCCGGTTTAGGTTCGAAATATGATAAATCCAAATACGAATTATATTATTAGAAATCGTTTAAACAGTAAAAAATTATTAATTATTATATGAAGAAGGCAATTCTTGTATTGACACGAGGATATACTGAAGAAAAGGACTATAATCAATTAATTGAAAGACACAAGCATATATCTTTAAACTTGAAAGATAAAGAAATACCTGTCCTAATTTTTAATGAAGGCAATATTAGCGATAAACATCAACAATATATTAAGAATAAACAAACTGACTTAAATATCAATTTTGTTAATATTACTAAAACATCTTTCCTTAAAGAGAAAGAAACCGTGGAGATTGATCCACGAGGTAAAGATTTTGGTTGGGGGTATAGACATATGTGTAATTTTTGGTTCAAAGATTTTTTTGAATATGTGAAAGAATACGATTATGTTTTGAGAGTTGACGAAGATTGCTATGTAAAATTTTCTATAGATAGAGCTTTTTCAGAAATTGAAAATGATAATATACCATTTTTATACGGCTTTGTTTTTGCAGATCCTGGCTGGGTTGTTAAAACTATGAATCAAACTACAATCGATTTTATGAGATTAAAAGGAAAGTCTGCTAGCCCACGGAGACCATTCGGACCATATACAAATGTATTTGGATTAAATCTTATAAAAATAAGGGAAAAAATGGATATTTTATCAGAATATCATCAGTTTATTGACAAAAGCAATGGTATCTATAAATATCGTTGGGGAGATTTGCCATTGTGGGGAGAAATTATGTATTATATTTTTGGGATGGAATGTAATAATGAGTCTTATATCAAACGTTGGATGCTTTATTATCATAAAAGTCACGGTAAAAATGTGAATGCTAAATATAATCAATAGATAATAGATGAAGTTCAAAGATTGGTTGAAAGTAAGACTGAATACATATGATATTATTATTAATGCATCTGTTAAAAATGGTAGTGATTCATTTGTTAGTCATCCAATAGGTGTATGCTATCATTTCTTAACATCAAAGATGAAAGATGTTTTCCAACATAATCCAAAAATGAATACCGAATTATGCTTATGTTCTATGAATCTATCCACAGATAGATATAGACGTTCAAATTCTAAAATTAATAGACGCAGTATTGCGACTACTTTAATGACTAAGAAATTTATACAAAATGTTAAAGGTCTCCCAGACAACTATTATAATGTAATTGGGAAATATAAATTTGTTGTATGTCCAGAAGGTAATGGTATTGATACACATCGTTTATGGGAAACTCTGTATTCGAAAGGAATACCCATTCTTGAATATAATGAATTAATGGAAAAGAAATTACAAGGATTACCAATATTATGGACAAAAGATTATAGTGAATTAACTGCTAAATATCTTGAACAGGAATATAAAAGAATATTAGAATCAGAATATGATTTTAATAGTCTATATCTTACTAAATATTCTAAAAAAGACATAGACTTAATTCTTGATAGATCCCAAAAATGGTGTCATAAATTCAAGCAACAAAATGAATTTAAGAATTATTCTGAGTATGTTCTACGTTTTTCAGATAAAATAATTAATTCTAATATAGAATAATGACGCCTTCCGTTAATAATCAGAACTTTCTTGCATTAAAACCCGCTGCAGGATTGTGTAATAGACTAAGAGCTATTTTTTCATTTTATATTTTATCATTAGAAAAAGAAATTGAATTTTTGGTTATTTGGGAACCATGTGCTAAATATTGTCCTGGAAATATTTTTGATTACTATCAGAAAATTCCCGGAACTAACTATGTTATTTGGGACTCATTTCCATGGGGAACTCATTTAACATCAGAAAAACGTTCAGGAAATCGCATACAAATGCATAAAGGTGTTCAATTGATAGAAAGAGGGAGTAAATTTGCAAAAGAGAAAGGATTTTTTACAGTATATATAAGTGGTGGCGAACATGGATGTGGAAATAATAAAAAATACAGTGGAAAATATACCAATATATATACTCATTTAGTATTGAAATCTGAAACACAATCTATTATAGATGATTATAAGAGAAAATTAGGTAAATATATAGCAGTACATATCCGAAGAACTGACCATAAGAAAACTAAACAAGAATCTACACAAAAATATGTCGACTTTATTAATCAATATCCCACTAATTATAACATATATATAGCTACAGATTGTATTAGAGCTAAAAAGGAAATGTATAAACTTTTTAATAATAGAATCAAAATCATACATTTTGATCATAGAGGTAAAACCAGACAAACATCTTTATTAGATGCAATCAAAGACTTACATATGTGTATTGAGTCTGATTATTTTTATGGAACAAATGGTTCGAGTTTTTCCGAATTAATATACCAAAAACGTTATTATGATCAAAAGTTATCTATGGATGAATTCAATATCGCTATTCGGAAAGATGCACTTGATTCAAATCTATCATACCCTTATAACTGTTCTAACTAATGTTTTGTTATTTTATAAATAGGATAATTCTTCCTATCTATAAACTCGATTATCAAGTTATTTTCCTTAACAAAATTATCAACACTCCTTTTCGTTCCCGAACTTTTTCGAGAATAATCGTTCCCCATTAAAATACCTCCTTTACTTAATTTATCATACCAAAAAGGTAAATCCTTTGATACTGATTCATAGCTATGATCTCCATCTAAAAACACTATATCTATACTTCCAGTTGGAATATCTTCTTCTGTAACACACAAACTTTTCTTTTGAATTACACGATAACGATTACAATTATCTTCAAGCATAATATGAATATTCTTCATAAGAGTATTATATCCACCTAATCTTTCAACATCTTTCGAAAATAAATCATTATATTCTACAAACGGATCCACCATATATAAACAATCAATATGTGTATTTTCCAAAATATGTTTACAGTGTGTGCCATATCCAACGCCAACTTCTACCGCAGTTCTGTAACCACTTTCAATAATCTGTTGTGAAAAAATACCATAATACATTTCTATCCAAGAACATTTTGCAACCGTTTTCTTAAATAATTCGTCCAATTTTACATTTAACATTATAGCGTCTTTTAATGATTTATTCGTATCTGTAATATCTATATTTTGTATAGATGTTTCTATTCTATTTTTGTTTGAGATTTCATTCCGAGTTTGTATAGGAGAACATTTATATTTTTGCCATATAAATGGTCTTATACGTTCGGGAGTATCTTGTCCCAAATACCATTTCTTATAATTTTTCATTCTTTGTAGTTTCTGAACACCAACATCATAATTGAAATGTATTATATATGGATTTTTTGGTTTTGAGTCCCTATAATGTTTCCCATTTGGAAAAGATGGCAAATCTAAATAATCATGGCGAATTCTCGATGAAAATTTACGTAAATATTGTTGATCATTCTGAAACTCGTCTAAATCTTTGTTTATTGTTTTAAAATCAGTTATACTTATTGAATTCGGGTTTGATTTTAACCAAAAGAAACCCGTACACATACATTTACGATCACTCTCTTTTGGTGAATCATTTTGTACAAATAACTCTATATTGGGATTCGTTTTTACAAGATGTTTCAATATTGGTATTGGGTCTTTTTCGAAAACTATATCTCCATCAACAAATATTACATCATTTCCATTACGCAATTCTTTGTTTATAGCGGCAAATTTATAAGACGTTAATTTAGCCCATTTTTTTTTACCTACTATATCCTTATTTTGTATAGCTCTATATTCGGTATAAGCTTTAACAGATTCATCACAATCCAAAGATATTACCTTATTTCTTGGATATTCTGATTTGAAAAAATTATAGCTCTTTCCACCAAGACAATATATTGTAATTAGTGTTTCGATTCCCAATCTTTTCATTGAAACCAATAAATTTTGTGTATAATGAATATAACCATCATTTGTTAATGTTATCATATTTGTCTTTGAAAAATTGTCATATACATTGTCTCTAAAATATAGTTTCCATCCAATACCTGTTGCACCCACATTATTTAACTTCCAAGAACACTTATTTGGTTTATACCATACCTCCTTATTTACATACAAATTACAAGCTTTGCCTTGAAGATGACGTACATATTGTATTTGATTCGATACAGTGCTACCTTCAGAGCCAATAAATATATCACTTTGTTCACAAATATACTTTTCTATCAGAAAATGAAATACATCATCTCTTTTTAGTGGACTTTTATATCTTTTTGTTATATCGTCTGTAAATATATAATTGAAATTTTCATTACTCAATCTCTTAAAAAATTGAGTATCTTTTCTATCAGCCATAATATAGATAGGTAGACTTCTATCAGGATTAAATAAGATAAGCTGGTCCATTAATGATTGGAATTTACCCGCAAAATAACCCTCTATCTTTTCTGGACTATGTTTGAGATCTCCAAATCTAAAATGAATTGAAATATACTTATTTGGTAATTTTATTTGTTGACAAATATTTCTTATATGTGGAGCGAAATTGGTTAATGATTCACAAATCTTTGACATTGTTAGATAATTCTCTTCTGAAGTGTAAAAATTATAAAAACAACGACTTGCGTTTGATCTTGTAAACGCAATATATTTGTCTCTCAATTTAGAAAGATCAAGTATATGTTCTTTTCTAAATGATAAATAATCGGAATTCATCTTGCTTTTCTCTTTCTCATCTACAAATACTATACCTGAAAAATTACCAAGATTTATTGTTCTTAATCTTTGCTTTTGTATGTTTTCTAACTCTAAAATAGCCTTTTTGCCGTAGAAAATTTCTATTCCTTTTTGTAAATATTCCTTATATTTTACATCGAAAAAATTCATTATTTCTCCAAACTCCCAATTTGCATGCCCAATATGGCATAACGGGTGTCTTATTAACAAAATAAGTCTTCTATTTGATATATTTGCCAAATATATAGCTGTTTCAAGTGAAAATAATTGATTACAGAACCCGACTCCAGAAAATAATTCATATACAAGACAATTTTGATTTCGAACCATAAATTAGATAACATATTTAGTGTATACCAATAGACCTAAAATACATATTACACTATTATTAATGGTTATAATCATTCTTATACTATTCTTCATTCTATACACATATATCTCTCATTCTACACACAATTATGGATACCTTTCTGATTTACATCATAACATTATAAGACATTCATCAAAATATACATATTCTATTCAAGATAATCAAGATACATTGAATTCAATGTCTTGTAATGCTTTCTATCAAAATAATATTATTGGCACATTAATATTCATACCTTGGCAAATACCCAATCTAAATAACACTCTTTATATTGGTAACAATCTTCATGTTATGGAAAACCATAGAAATAAGGGAGTTGCTAATCAAATTATATTGAAAACCGCTAATACTGTAGTTCCACGTGGTGGATTTGGATTATTTTCAACCAGTTATACGCTATCAATACCCAATGCGCTATCCATTATTTACTGGACCAAAGTTAAACATAATATAAACAAAATTCCAACTACACTACAATTTGCAACATATGATAATCTATTGTATGAAAATTATCCGACACATCCTTGGCTAAATGTATCAACAATACAAAGAAAGAATTATCTCAAATATTTACAAAATAATGGTATGAAATTCATTAATATATACGACAAATCTCTTACAATTGCAATCGAAACGATTATAGACTCTCAAAATCATAAAGTTGCTCAGATTAAATGGTTTTGGGGAAAAAAGAATGATTTGAATACAGCATTGGCTAATATATGTGTATTGCTAGAACATGAATATATAGCTGTTCCACAATTAACCATTCCAACAAATATATGGGATCAATCGGTTTCATATATTTATTGTAACCCGTCCAACTTAGTTGTTCCTAAATTAAAAGAATCACACATATATGGTTGGTATTTAGACCGTTAATCTTTTTTCTTATTTTTACCTCCTTTGAATGCAACACAACCAAGCTTCTTACCTATTCTTTTTGCTTTTGATGAAACCTTTTTGAAACTATAGGGTCTCTTCTTTCTTGTTTTCTTTGCTTTCTTTGCTTTTGTTTCGGCTACATCTGCCCAAAATTTTGCAGCAATAATACCTCTACAATCAGGTTCACCTTCTTTGTTACATATTGGGTATTTTAATTCATCTGGTCTTAAAAAGCAATCCTTACCATGTTTTTTTAATAGTTCTTTTCTCTCTTCTTCTGTATGAGGTTTATCATATTTCCACCCAGCCGCTCTTCTTTTGTCTTTATGTGCAACCATGTTTTTTTACAATATTTTTTAATTATTGTCACATATATATGGTGTATCATATAGCTTTCTGTTGTCCAGTTCGAAATTGCGCAAGATATTTGCCATACATATTTAGGAATATATCATTGCTTAGAGAAAATGACAATTATAAGATATCTTGTATTTTCTGCTATGATCATTGCACCGATAATACTGAATCACTATTGTTTGATTATCAGAAACTTTATAAAGAAGATACCTACATTAGTACGATTGATAATAAACATCCACTTAGAACCGTAAGAATCTCTAATGCCAGAAATGAATGTATTAATATTTTATACACAAAACTCACCAATGTCGACTATCATATCATGATTGATTGTGATGATGTTAATATGTATAAATGGAATATTCGTATCATTAATAATTATATAAATAATTTTGACGACGATGATTGGGACTGTATTACATTTAATAGAAGACCTTTCTATGATCTATGGGCTGTTTTAATTGACCATTATAAACATCATTGTTGGGGATTTGGAAACAATTCAAAGAAAGTTATATCCATTATGAAACGTTATATTCATAAGAAATTAAGAACTACTAGAAATTGCAATAGTATTTATTGTATTTCAGCATACAATGGATTCGCAATATATAAAACTCCTAAATTCATTAACATCAGGTATGATGGATTATATTCAAATATAGCACAAGTTATTACCGATAAAGAGAGAGAAGAGACTTTTAAGTATTTTAGAGAAAACCATAATATTGATATATATGAAAATGATGGTTCAGGACAATTAGATAATCGTAAAGCAAATATAGATGATGAATGTTGCTGTGAACATATTTATTATCATGCTTCTGCTATTAAACAAAACAATTGTATTATTAAAATTTCTAAATTTCATTATCATTTATACGATAATCATAATAGACCATTAAAACACGAATAATCCTATTTATATTGTTTTATCTCATTTATCCAATATTTCAAGAATAATTTTTCTCTAGACTTTGTTATTATGGTTTTTGATTCTTCTATTAATTTATTTATATTTATTGAGTGCCAATCTTTCAATATAATTATTGGCATATCTTTATAAATAATATCTAATGGTGATGTTCTCACTATTGGTATAGAACCTAAAAACATTGCTTCATATGTTCTATGACAGTCTAAGCCATTTCCATGTGGGGATATTATG
>MDTG01415619.1_pt1 | contig 18650 bp, 17 predicted proteins | sample 811421 | NCBI WGS metagenome assembly MDTG01 (sample SAMN05326645, study PRJNA326480) | marine metagenome | isolation source: seawater | place: Pacific Ocean: South East | collected 2011
AGGAGGTAGACAATACGCCGCACGATTCGCTGATGTAGCCTTACATTGAATACTGTTCGCACCTAGAAGTTGCGTTTCGAGGTCAATGATCGTGATCATCGTGTCCATCGCTGGTATGCTCAGCACCTGAATCGCTGTTTAACAAATATTCTAAATCTTCCATTAATTCATCATTCGACCAACTCAATCCAGTGTAGACCAATCGCTTGTTGCCATCTTTGTCGATAACGAATGTGACAGTGTTATGCCCAACCTCATACATTTCATGATTGTCACCATCCATGTCCGAGTGATCATCATGTTCTTCATGGCCACCTATGTGATTATCAGGAGTCGGAAGCAAAGAGATGTTTGCATTCGATGCCGCCCATGCGATATGGTCAGTATCATGCATGACCATCACTTCATCAATACCAACGTCACTCGTTTCCCATGTAGAGTTGGAATCATTCCAAATGTACAGTGACCACCACCATGACCAATCACTGGGCGAATCAATACCATTTATTCCGGTCACACTATGGCCATATTGTTCGTGCACTGAATAATTTAACGAGATATTGTTCATCGACATGGTTGACTCAGTCAAATTCCAGCCTGTTGCATTTTCAGTAGGAAGCATGTCGTGGTCCCCATCATACAATTCAGTCGTATTGTCTGGATACAATACGGCTACTTGATGAGACATGTCAGAGTGATCTGAGTGGTCGTCATGATCACCATGTTCATCGTGGTCGGAATGATCAGAATTTATGTGTTCTGAATCAACACGCAAGTGATATTTATCCCAAACTTCAGCTAGTTCGGAATGATTGCTACTAGTCAAGTGTGGCCAATCATAACCACGAACATTGGTCCACCCCCAAAGGTGCGCGGAGGTATCACGGGCAGGGTCAATTGTAATCGATAAAATGACCAAATCCTCTTCATCAGACATTTGCTCATTGATGTAATGCAGATTCGCTTCTATCGTCAAGCAAACATCAGGACATGCTGTATAGGGGAAAGCTAGAACCACGACCTTTCCGTGAAAATCGCTCAACGAGACTGTTTCTCCATTCTGATCAGTGAGCGTGAAATCAGGGGCTGTTGATGCGGGTTCGTATTCTAATCCATTGAAATTGTGTGAGTTGTGCTCATCACCGATACATCCAGACAATGCAGTAGTGATTAGTAAAACACTGACCAAGACTATTCTAGGTTGCATGTTTCATACCGCTAGGGATTGATACTTGAAATTACTCGACTAAATGGCTGTTTTTTTGGCGCGGACGGAGAGATTCGAACTCCCGCGGCGAAATACCACCGGATTTCAAATCCGGCGCGATACCAGGCTATGCGACGTCCGCTGCAATGGGGCCGAGGGGCACCTTGGCTAAGTGTTTCTCCCTACTCTAGATTGTAGAAGCCCGGTCGACACCAATCTGGCAAAGTATCTGCAGCATCAGGATGTGTTAATCCAATAAAGAGCACCATTATGACTATGAAAAAGACTGGGAAAAGAGCTGTTGCTGTTAGGACTCGACTGTCGGGATCACCTTGTAAGTGCATGAAAATGGCAGCAATTCCTACACCCTTTACCACTCCAACTGCAACGAGGATGAAGACTACTGTGTTCATACTCACTGTGCCTTCCATTGAGAATGTCAATGCAACAGCAACTACTTCAATTGCTGTAAATATCATTAGAACCCAGAAATTGAATGCATAGCGATCAAATCCGAGAATTGTGTGATGTCCGTGTTCGCCCATTTCAATTCCTCCATCAATACAAATAGAATGCTGGGAATACCAATACCCAAACCAAGTCAACAAAGTGCCAATAAAGACCGAAGTATTCGATGCTCACTGCATTATCTGGAGTATATCCTCCACGATATGCCTTGATGACCATATACACCAGAGCTACCATTCCACCAAATACGTGTACACCGTGAGTTCCCGTTGTTACATAGAATGTAGATGCAGCCATACGTATGTCAATTGTATATGTCTCCAATTGCCCTTCTGCACAGTGATGATCATGCCATTCATTACAAACTTGGTATGTATAATCACTGGCATGTATAGTAAATCCGTCAGCGAGAAGACTTGGAGAATAGAAGAGTGGGTGATCATGGTCACCAAGTTCGAATCCAACAAACCATTCCACCAATTTGAATATCAAGAAAAGTGTTGCCAACAGGAGAGTTGTCAATAGATATTTTCCAACCTTCCTGTTTCTCTCTGAATCACTCAAACTCCTATCTTTTGCTGTCTTTAGTGCTAGCACGATGGTGTATGAAGACACAATCAACGCAAATGTGTTAATTGCACCTGGGATTAGAGTATCTGGCATGAACTTCAATGCTGCGTGAGCAGTCTCTTGATGCCAACCACCTTCCGCAATAAAGTAAGACGCAGGCAACCAACAAACTGTTCCGTCTGTCAATGTACCAGCAGCATGTAATGCTTCACAATTATCGATGCCAGTTCTATATCGCAGATATGTGCTAAATAGACTACTAAAGACCATCATTTCAGACATTAGGAACATCCATATTGCGACCTTGCGAATATCAATTCCCCTAAATGGAGTCCCAACTGATTTGGGTTCGAATTCAATTCCGTCGAATGACCAATCCTGCCTCCAAAATACATAGAGTCCTGCGGTAAATATTGCAAGACCTGCAATTAATAGCCCAAATTGGGCTGAATTAATTGCATAAGACCAAGCGTCACCTTCCCATGTTTGCGTGAATACTTTAGTAAAACCAAGGAGGAAAATGCTTGAGCCAAATGCCATCATAATGGGAGCCCATGAATTGTGAGGAGCACCATGGCTCCAGTCATGAGGTCCAAACGGGCTGGGATGATCATGATGATCTCCGTGGTGGCTGTCATAACTCATTCTTCTTCACCTCCATCTTCTGCAATCATCATCCATTGAATCCACCGCCCGAATAATCCCGGATCACCATCATCGTGTTCTTCTTCAAATTGGAGAACTGGGAGGTTGTGCGGGTCGTGGGACGGGGTGGGTGGGGGACTCGTTGTCAACCATTCCATTGACCAACCGCCCCATGGGTCATTAGGTGCCTTTTGTCCACGTAGTGCACTAACAACGATATTGTATACCAAAATTAGGTTGCTGGCTGCAAAGAAAAATGCTGCTATCGTAATCATCATGTTCCAATCAGCCGCTTCGGCTGGAAGAGCAAAGTATTGGTCAGTGGTGATGAAATATGTGTGCTGCCTTCTTGGCATTCCTTGGATACCTAGCCGGTGCATTGGCCAAAATACTAGATTGTAAGAAATGAATCCAACCATGAAATGCATTACACCAAGCTTCTCATTCAACATACGACCTGTCGCCTTGGGGTACCAATAATAGATACCTGAATACAAACCGAATATTATCCCCCCTACAAACACGTAATGGAAATGTGCAACTACAAAGTAGGTTTCATGAAGGTGTAAATCCATTGCAACTGCTGGGAAGTACATACCAGATATACCTCCAAGTGTGAATGTAACTAAGAAGCCGAGAGCCCAGAGTGTGTGAGTTCTGTACACCAAACTTCCACCATGCATGGTCTGTAACCAGTTGAATATCTTAATCCCAGTTGGAACCGCGACAAGCATCGTAGTTAGCATTGTCACAAATCGCAATACTGGGCTCATACCTGATGTGAACATGTGATGGCCATATACAATGAATCCTAGAACGCCAATACCAGCGAGGGCGAATACCATTGATTTGTAACCAAATACAGTTCTCCGAGCGCTGGTGGATAATACCTCCGAAATAACTCCGAATGCAGGCAATACCACAACATACACTTCAGGATGGCCGAAGTACCAGAACAGGTGACTCCATAGTAACGGATCTCCACCTGCGGCTACCTCATAGAAAACAGTACCAATTGTCCTATCAAGAAGAACTTGAATGAGGCCTATGCCGAAGGCTGGTATGGATATGAATAGCATCAAAGTAGCCACCAAAATCGACCAGGAGAACAGTGGCATTTGCATCCATCCCATTCCAGGTGCCCTCATTGTGCAGAATGTAGTCATGAAGTTAATTCCTGCAATCGTTGATGATGCGACAAGAAGAATCTGACCTGCAACCCAAAGGGTTGCCCCCGAATGAGCTGTGTGTGAAACAATGTACGGTGCATAACCTGTCCATCCAACATCAGCACCTTGTCCGCTGAATATGCCTGTGAAGATTAGTAGTGCTGCCGCTGGGTTAAGCCAGAATGCAAGAGCATTCATGCGTGGAAGAGCTAGATCATGTGCCCCAATTTGTAGAGGTACAATCCAATTTGCAAAACCTGCAATCATTGGCATTGCAGCAAGGAAGATCATTGTAGTCCCGTGCATTGTGAAGAATTGGTTATACTCATCTTGTGTTAGGAAATCATTTCCAGGTGTTGCCAATTGAATCCTAAATATAAGGGCAAATAATCCTCCTACTCCAAGGAAGAAAAAGCCACTAAGGAAATACAATGTTCCCACCTTCTTGTGGTCAGTTGTTGTTAACCAATCACTAAGCCAAGGCACAAAGTAATCCCAAGAAAATGAATCAGGGTTCTCCCGATAGAAAACCCATACTACACAACCGCCAACAATTGTTATCATCAACAGGATCGAACTCGCGAAAACTGTCAGTCCACTGGCCTGTTCTACTGGTTGAGGTCCTACTTCTGCATTCAATCGGTTCCAATCATCCAAATCTGATGCTATGCCATCCCCATTAACTGAGTTGACATGGAGTGTGAATTTAGCACCCCCCTCTGCAGGAGCAGTCCATTCAACTTGCCATGAAGTCTGGTCATTGCCTGTCCCTACGTCTTCCCCATCTATTCCATTATGGGTTGCACTTCCATCTGGGTTAATCTTTACTTTATCATCACCATCAATTGGCGATAGGGAACCTTCACTTACCCATAGGTGAAAACCTCCAAGTGCAGCTGCATTTGGATCTTCTCCCGATGGTCCGCCAGTGAAAGAAATATTCAGTGTGTATGTCATACTAGGTGTCAATTCATTAGGCAAACCATCCAACACTGGAGTAACACCATCTGCTTGTGAACCATGACAGGCACACCCACTATCTTGAACTCCGGATGCACCATGTGGGTAAGATGTCACACTAGGTGCCATCACAACAGCCAACAATAGGATGGCGATAATACCAATATTTTGCGGTTTTTTCAGAGTGGAAAACATATCGAAAACCTCAGGCGTGAACTTCAACAACCGCTGTCATGTACCCGTGATCTTTTCCACAGTATTCGGTACACATGAGTAACGATGAACCTATTTCATCAACACTTGGAGTGTAGTGAAGTCGGGTAATAAGCCCGGGAACTGTGTCTTCTTTAATCCCCCAATCAAGGAAAAATGGCGCATGTGTTACATCAACTGAAGTCATATTGAACATATATGATTCTCCGGCTTTCAAACGCAAAAGGGGACGGGTTTGACCTTCAACATCAATATTGGAAACCTCGCATATGTCTGCATCCAAATCTCCGCAATCAAAGTTCCAATTCCATTGGCTAGCTGTTACACCAATTTCATGCGCATTCTCGTCTGCAGACCAGACTTCATCGAGAGGTCCCCATGCAACAAAGGTCAGATAGACAATCAAAATGAATGGAACAATAGTCCATGCTAACTCCATTCTGAGGTCATCATTCTCCTTTGGAAAGACCCCTGGTGTAAAATGATCAGAATCATTTTCAATTGTTTTACCGTCAGATGAGCGGTATCTGAGAGAGTGGTGGAACAGCCAAACGCACACAATAATCATGACGATTACAGCCCAAAAATTCCACAAATCAAACAGGTCATGAAAAATCTCTCCCCCTGCTTCCATAGTCAAGCCTCATGCCCCCGGAGTGAGTACGCTATATGAGCGTTGTCTGGCCCCCCGTAGGGGGGTCAGGAAAACTCGCATCTACACCATGTTCGTGCGATTAAACCAAGAAGCAAATTATTGGAGTCATGATGTGAGGGGGTAGTCATTATTCCAAGTAATCGTCATGAACGCTATATTTCCGCTGGCCGTGCATTGGCTCAGGCCCGATATCGAAATCGGCCTACATCTAATGGTGGATGTGGATGTCCGATTATAGTTGAAGGGCGAAAAGATCGAATCGCTTTGCACTCATTGTCATTCACTGGACCTATTGAACAGGTTAATCGAGGATGGGATCAATCAAAGTTTGTCACTTATATTTACGAAAAATATGGACTGATCAATAAAGTGGACCAAGGCCCTTCTGTTATTTTGTTAATGGACTGGGATAGAACCGGTGGTCGTTTACAGAGAACATTAGGAGATAGAATGAAATCCTTTGGAATGAGAATTGATGAACAAATCCGAATGGAATTAATTCGTGCTATGAAACCAGAAGGAAAGACTGTTGAGTCGCTTGGAGCACATTCCGATAAACTCACAGTCTATGTTGATGAATTCGACCCGAATGGAAGCGAAGATTAGTCAGAGTAGTCTAATCGCAACTCTGAGAGACAACTCTCCAGTTAACCCCTCTCTGATTGAGTCTAATTCGGAGAGGCGGTTTGCAAGTTGATCTTGCAATTTTGTAATCAAACTATTTTTCATTCGTACCCAACGCGGATCTGGTTCCCTTCCCTCCGATCTAGCGAGCCAATCCGCTTCTGATAATTGCCCCATTTCACGCATTATCCTTCTATGCCATGCATTCTGGGCATTTTCTCTCAACTCATCTAAAAGAGGGAGGATTCTTTGTCTTTCACTTTCTAGTAGCGCAGCAGATATTGGTTGCAGAAATCCATCTAAATCTTGATCCTGCGTCACTTCACCTGAGTACAGCAAAGTGTGGGGTTCTAATCTATTGTCATCCACGGGTTCGCCATGCTGATTTAGGTAGAGCCATCTGCGAATTGTAGTATTTGTTAATCCTCCTACATTCCAATCAACACAGATGCACCACTCCGCGTCCGAAGCATCTTCTTCTCGATCTGCAGTGAGGAATAGAGCAGCATTACTTGTTTCTCTTTCAAGAATAAATTGAGTCAAAGGATGATATGGAGTTATGAATATGTGATGGGGATTTAATCTAGCAATTTCTCTATCAAAAATTACATGCAACCAATACGGTCCTGATTGATTTGAGAGCCCCTGAATTATCTCATTCCATCCCACCGTATCTTGATCAATTCTCCTATCATCTCGCACGTATTCAGCAAGATGTTGAACGATTTCTTCATCCAACCTAAGCATCCAAATCCCTTCTTCATTGGTTGGGAAAATCTGGGCTCTGTCACTAAGGTGGTGAATTAACCACTCTCTTAGTTGGCAACCATCAATCCCCAAATGATGTCTCTCAACAGATTTCCGTAAAGCCGAAATGCCAGGGTCCGGACCAATCCACTCTCTTTCATCATTGGCTCTTTCTTCCATCCACATCTCTCGTTTGTCCAATAGTGTTTGTACGCCCTCATTATCTTGTTCTGGCACATCTGTAGCAGGAACAATTACCTGATTCAATGGTCGATTGAGTTCAGTTCTCGCAACCATTCGCATGGCCTCACCCAATAGTGGATCAAGCATCCCCAAAGAATCCTCAAAAAGCCTGATTCGATGATACAATCGATGAAGAATCGCTGCGTCAATTGTCCCTTCAACAGCTAGATTCAGTATCTCGATTTCTTCTGCAGTTTGTCCGAAACGATCTAATCTCCCAATACGTTGTTCGATGCGCATGGGATTCCACGGCAGATCATAATTTACCATACGATGGCAGTGCTGTTGATCTAACCCCTCACTTCCGACTTCACTTGACAAAAGAATTTCAAATTCACCGTTACGAAATTGTTCTCTAATAATATCTCTATCTAGCATCCGTGTTCTACCGGTAATCACTCTAGATGTTATTCCATCATCAGTGAGTCTATTTTGCAAATACTCCAAAGTTGCATGGAAGTGGCTGAACAACAACACTCCACTATCTGCATCCTCATCTAGAGTGTTTTGAAGCCAAGTTCTAAACGCGTCATATTTCGAATCGATACCGCCCAATGCTTCAGCAGCGTCAACCAACTCGTCCATATTTCCAAGCCTTCGCAACATTCGCATTTCAACCTCTTCAAGATCTATTTCAGAGTCGCCCTCTTCGTAACTATCCAGGGTTTCTTGGACTTGGGTTCTGAGTTGCCTCTGCACATGAATTGCGAATGCTGGCAAACAGGATGATGCCATGCGCTCTGGAACAATTAATGACCAGTCAAAGACGTGCCCTTCAGGATGTCTGAATTGTATTAACGTCCTAGCCCAGGCGCGTGCAGCCTCATATAATCTCCATTCTTGTTGATGCATTTGGACATCCAAAGTGACTGCCTTTCTCCTAGCTAAGTGCCAATCCAAATCTCTTCTTCTTGTACGTACTAGCAAATCATTCAAAGGTCGAAGTCGCCGGATTAAATTAGCCAATTTCAATCGAGATTGTTCCAAGTTTTCTTCATTCCAAGCATCTTCATTTTGTACCAATTCGACTGCTTGGTTTAACCTTGGATCTCCGGAGAAACCGATTGTATTTTGTAATGCTTGGAAATGATCCAAGGCTCTAGGTAGATTTGGGGTTGGGCGTGATACGCCATCTAGTATGTCATTTAACATTCGAGTGGGCCTCATTGTGCGATGAAATTCTTCAATCGTAGGCCACCGATCAGGTGCAAGGAGACTAAGTTGCACCCAGAGTTCTTCCTCGCGTAGATTTATTGGGGTCGCAGTCATCAATACTGATTTCTTTGATCGCATGGTAAGTAATTGAGCTGCATCATGTAGCCGACTTCTTGGATTCCGACAGTGATGTGCTTCATCGATAATTGTGAGCATTATTTCTGGCATCGCCTCCATTAATCGCCCCAAAGTTTCTGAGCGGCGGAGTATGCCATGGCTGACAATAACTATTCTCGGTTCGTCTGCAAGATTTTCAATAATTCGTAATAATCTTCTTCCACTATCGGCCACAATCGATTCTAAATCGCCTCTATGCCGTAATTCTTGCTTCCACTTTGAACGAAGAGAACCTGGACAGGCAATGAGAACTGCCCCTCTTTCACCCTCAGCATGCATCCTTCGAATTATCCGTATTGCTGAGATGGTTTTTCCTAGGCCCACCTCATCAGCAATTAGAACACCATTCCAGGGTGACAATGCTAGACGGGCAGCAGGAAGGTGTTGGTGGGGTTGATCCTCCCATCTCCCAAATTCATGCATTAGTGCTGAATCACTAGAGGGATAGCGTAACAGTAAATCGGTCCAACGTAGTTGAGGTGGCAGGTTATCGGCCCTTCCCCGGTTCACATCATCTCGAGTTCCTGAGACGACCATGCGCTGAACGGTTACGCGGGCGTTCTTGAACCCTCGGATGAGATTCCCGTTTCTAAGGCAAACCTACTCCGTCTTGTTTCACTGTGTTTAGGACGACATGCGTGACGGTTCTAAGTATGCCTTCACTGGAAAGTACTGTTTTCGACAAATCATCCAAGTGTGCACGATCACGAACTCTCGCCAACACCATTGAATCAAATTCACCTGTAACATCATAGATGCCGAATACACGTGGATCTTCTGCAATTCTGCGTTGTACTTCCATCAAGCGCCCTTTTTCTATCCTCAGGCCACATAAAACGGTCATATTCCACCCCACAATTTCTGCATCTAATTGAACTGAGTAACCTTTGATGATTCCTTGTTCTTCCATTCGCTTGACACGATTGGAAACTGTGCCCAGTGCAACACCAACCTGTTCTGCTATTGAGCGAAGAGAGGTTCGCGCATCGAGTAATAGTACAGACAGTATGCGACGGTCTGTATCATCAATCATACCACTCGGTAGTCTCGACGGGCCTTCAATTATACCGGTGGCCGTTTTTGTAGTGTTAAATCCAAAACCCAACCTCCTAATTCGTCAACATCGATACTCCATTCACTTTGGATTTCCTTATCTGAAATGTTCTCCTGTCCTCGAATAGGTTTGACCTGGATGGTGAATTTCTTCTCGGTTTGAGCGGGGATTTTGATTTCACGAATTGATTTGCTGCTTTTCCACGGTTCTAATATTCGTACCTCCTTGAGCAAAATATCACTGCGACCAGCACGTAAATGAGCGATTGGGTCACCAGATTCATTCATGCCTCCACGAAGTTTTGGCAACATCACTTCGCGCCTCCATTCAGACCTAGAAATCCATGCCAGACCAATTATTATTATACTCATAAAAATAATGCTATACACCTTTTCAATCGCACTCTCTGGCCCTGAATTTTCGATAGGGACACTCATTTCCAAGAGGGCATAATTTTCTTCATTCATCAAATTTGATAGTAAAGTGACCACACGTAAACGATCTGCATCAGCAATGCTTAGTTCTCGTGGTAATTGCAGTTCTCTAGTAATAGTACCATTGTTGTTAGTAATCGGCGTAGGATCATACAAGCATACCACTCCATACTGATTACTAATACGGCCTGTAACCTCCGCTCCGTCTTCGATTACTATGATTCTGATTATTCCATTTTCTATTTCATCTAGGATTGAAACATCGACTGTGATGTTAAGAGATTCTTTTGAAGACCATTCGATTGATACATTCAATTTTGCAGATGCATTTTGTTCTGAATGCTCTACGATTTCTTGTTGTCCCAGTTCTATGTAACGGTCTGGTGTTTTCAACACTCCAAGTTCAGAATTATCTGGATGCCAAGCAATTCTCAAAACTTGATCAATTGGCACTAAATCGGTTGTTTGATTTGGGAAATGTTCAACGAAAAAAGGGATATTATCGCCAGATTGGGCACTTTTTTGGCCCTGGTGTTCCGGTATATTCCATATTGCCCACCCAGTAGAAGTAATCAGAATAAAAGCAACGGCGAAGGGTAGCCATGAACCCAAATCCTCCGCGTCCATGAGGCATCGAATGTTTGGTGGTGCATCAATGTCGTGACGTTATTCCATCTTCCACTTCAGTACATCTCGTTCAGAATCCGATACCATTAGACTAAGCCGCCCACCAATCCACGCAGGTATCATTTCCCCCTCACAATCTAGAATCAAACCTCCGTCCCTAATGACTTGGAATTGATTTTCGAGAGTTGAACGGCCCGGTTCATCTCCCTCAAGAAGTTGCATCAATAACGACCTTTCAATTTCAATTCGATAATTTGTCACGCGTGAACCAACACTAGGAAGTGATTTCGAAACCATGCGATTAGATCCCCTTCTGAGTGTCCACACTGGTTGTCCAGCTTGTAGAACTCGCAGAGGATACCAATGTTTACCTGGATACAACTGATGTTTAGACGTCAATCTAGGAGATAACCAAAGCCATTCTTTGATTGACTCTGTAGAAAGATGGACGGTATGCCCTCTTGACCACATAGAAAGACCACTTGAATCAATACCCCATTCCTCGAATAATTTCAATTGATCAGAATCTCCCAACTTCAAATCCTTGTTATGGGCTGGACGTGGTTGCATGGGCACTGGTTCCACTCCAATGTTCCGAGGGTGGGCGCGTGTGGAACGTGCTGACTCCTGATCCTCTTCGCATTGCTGGAAAATTGCGATGAAAAATCCAGAACCGTTATTTTCATCATTCCACACTCTTATGCATTCTTCAGTTGATTCAGTAAGTCCTGTACGAGTTGTTAACCCTGGGAACATCTGAGAGCGATCAATTCCCGCTAATGACAACCAGGGAAAACGGTTCAAAATCGATTCAACAACATTTTCATTTTCTGCAGGGTCGATTGAGCAAGTAGAGTATACCATCCTCCCGCCTGGTTTCAGAAGAAGGGCCCCTCGAGAAAGGATTGACACCTGCAAGCGAGCCATCTGTTCCCCATGATGTGGTTTCCACTTTGCCCAGACATCTGTGTTTTTTCTGGTTGTACCCGTTCCCGTACAAGGCGCATCAACAAGAATTCTATCGAACCCAGGTTCAGGGACACGGGGGAAATGTCGTCCATCTTCACGGGTAACAACGATGTTTAGATGGCCAACACGTTGTACATTAGAAACTAAATTATTTGCTCGACCAGGGTTAGGTTCACTTGCAACAATCAGTCCTTCCCCATTGAGAGCTTCGGCAATTTGGGTTGTCTTTGATCCTGGTGCAGCACATAGGTCTAGTACTCTGTGACCTGGTTGAATATCCAATGCCTGTACTGGCATCATAGATGCTGATTCTTGTTGTGTGATTCGGCCCGTAGCATGCAATATCTGAATCTTTTTTTTCAATTTTTCATCTGGACAACGAGATTTTTCCCACGGTAGTTGATACGCTCCACCTGGACCTGTAAACCATTCAATCGGTATTGCCCCCATATCAAGCAACTGTTTCTTGGTCCACTCTGAATCATTCCTAGATGGATTCAATCTAACCGTTTCAGGCAAGCGAGGAGTTGCAGAATCCAGCCATACTTGCAATTCATTGGGGCGTAATTTTTCGACCAATTTGGCTAATTCACTCGATTCTGCATGCGCCCTCCAATCTCTAACCATCCCCCCCATGATTAGCCGATTATATGGTATGGTTTGAGAACATCGTTACGCCCAATCTTCAATCGCCTTCATATTCTGAGACACCTCATGGCGATAGGAACTATGGAGATTTTGACTGCCGCTCTATTTCTAGTTCCACTGTCATTAATGGATAAACAATGGATTCCAAAATGGTCGATAAGAGTGCCACTATTGCTCACTACAGCAGCAGTAATTTTCCGAATCATCGCTTTTTGGTCGGGGGATTCATCTGATGCTCATGTTGTCGGTTATTTACCTGCAGATTCCACTGGTTTGTCGCGAATATTGCATGTTTTTGATGGTCCTAATGGCTTGATGTTAGGCCTCCTTTGGGGGTACACAATTGGTATTGCCACATCACGTCCTAATCGCAACTCTCGCCGCTGGTATACATTGTGCTGGATCACATTTCTTTTGTTTGGAGTAGACTCGGCGGCGTTTTCCAATATAGGTTCTTCCGGCCTAACCAATGCGCCATCGGTCTTAGATGCGAACAGCCTAATTTATCCATTTCTTGGATTCACCATATCTGCAATTGTAATCCCAACCTATGTTGAATTTGATAGTAGTTCAAATCTGCGGATTATTGCGGCGATAAGTTGTACAATATTATTGTTCGATGTTTCTTCTGAACCAATAGCATGGGTATTCATCTGCCTGTTTATTCACCAGTTATCATCAAAGCGAATTCACAAATTGAGAGGGGTTGCGACAAAAAACCGGTGGCTAGGATTACTTGTTGTATTCTATTCTAGCATTATTTTCTTAACAATAGCAGTATTTTGGATAATCTCACAAGATAATTCAGAATTGTTTTGGAGTAGTCGATATGCACTTGGTTGGGTATTCTTGTGTGGTTGTGTTGGATCATTAATGCCACTCGTTGGATTTGATTCAAAGCCAAGGCCTGAGGTTTGGGGATTCTTGACTGGAATCATATTAGCCCCAGCATTACTTCCAAACACTCATTTGATGGAAACCACATTATTGCCAATTCTCTTACTTTCAATAAGTATGCCGATAATTGCAACACTTCCTGAATATCGCCGTAATATGACTCAGAAACAAAGGCTATTAGAATGGTTTTCTCTGACTATTTTAGTACTAATTGTGATGTCATTATATCAGTATATTGATCTATCTTTAATTGCAATAATTTTGTTCACGCCCTTTTTCATTCGAACTGCAATTTCGGATGATGAAGAAGAGTGACAAAATCAGTGTTTGAGATTCAATTTCTTCCCTAACGGTTATACCTGTACCGTCTCCGATGCTTGTTCTGTAACCACAGGTTACTGGATGGGATTCAAATGACAAAACAGCGAAAGCCGGCTCGCAGATACGCTTCTGAGAGTGAAACAAAAAGAACAAACGCAGTTCAGACAGCAGAGAAATTGACTATGCTCACAGAGCGTGCACGACGCACCGGTGCAGCTCAGGGACCCCTAGTTCCCGTTGAAGCATTAATGACAATAGAATCTGATGCTTGGATATGGCAGACTGTCGATAGGAATGTGTTGGATCAACTCACACATCGTCTAGTTCTACAAACTGAAGATGGGCGCAGAAGAGAATTATTCATGACCAATGGAATTGACTCTGCAATGGATGCTGCAAGTCGAATTGTAGAGTTCAGCAATGGTGTTGTACTCATCGAAACACTCGACCCCTGAGCCAATTTAGGGTATTGCTGCCATTCGGCGTCTTGAAATACAAAGGGCAGTTCGGCGAATCGCATGGCTGTTAAAAAGTCGAAGAAGAAGGGTGGCCCAAACATCCAACAGGCTGCAGGTCTGATTCGCTATTTCGATGAAGAAAGTGAAGATGCTATTCAGATTTCTAAAGGCACCATATATTTCGCTTGTATTCTCGTTAGTACTGTGATTTATCTACTGAACCACGAAGTTTTGCAGTGGGCCTGGGAGCAATTGACTGGGTTCTAATTACTCCTCTTCATTTGCTAAATCTACAAAGGGGATGTCTTCTTCTTTGGAATAATATTCATCAGAAATTTGTTCAATTTCTAGAATTGTGTCAGTCAAATCGATATCGTCAGCTTCGATTGCGGCCATTTCCTCTATCACGTCTCCTCCCTTGTATTGTGCACTGACTTCAGTCCTAGGGTCGGCCTCAATAATACACGCCTCTGCTCGTGACAATGCCCTCTCAACACCTTTGGCAGAACGATCATGTAATGCATCAGTTGCAATATCACATTCCATCCTAGCTTCAGTGATTTTTCCTTTTGCTGAATCAATATCCCAGTCGTCAGGAGCAGTCTCAATTAAACTTGGTAATTCACTCTCCAATGCATTTGCCATCTCTCTGCCAGAATCTATTGATAGCATTAAATCAGCATGACCCTTTGTTATCAATTCATCCCACTCTTTCTTCAATTCAATCGGATTAACCCCACTCTTCTTAGAAAATCTACCACTCCATTTTGCTTCCCAGGGATTCCTGCCCAATGCAGATGATAAGTCGAAAATCAACCGCGCTCTCCTATTCAACGGTCCTGTTAACTGAATTGAATTCATGAAACATGATGCAAATAGGCCGAATCCCCAGTACGATTTGCTTTCTATACGAACTGAAAGCTCAGAGTCAGAAAATTCAATTATCCACTGCTGCTGATCAAATCCTGGTACTGAAATTACCTTTGGTGGTTCATGTGGACCAAAACACCTGAGCAAAGAATTAGCAACATCTCCTAGGAATAAACTACCCTCCGCTCCTGGGAAATTATGGTGCCTTAGGCGCTGCTCAGAGTCAATTTTCATTTCTGGATCTCCGCGATTTACCTGGGCAAAGAGCAAAGTTGTCTCAGAATTGGATTGATTGTTTCCGTCCACTAATCAACCCTCAACAGTCGCCTGTATTTGACCTGATACAAAGAACAACTTCAATACGTTCCACGTTTTGTACGGTTTGGAGCGGTAATCATGGCGAAGAAGGCAGCGACCGGAGATAACAAGGCAATTACAAACCTGCAAAAGGTGCCGGGTGTAGGAAAGGCAACAGCACAGAAGTTAGTTGGAGCAGGGATCAAAACGGGCAATCAATTGGCAAAAGCAAGCATGAAGAAATTGCTAGCAGCAGGCCTTTCATCAGCTATGGCAAAGAAGTTAGTAGCATCTGCAGCTAAGAGTACTGGAAAGAAGGTTGTTGAGAAAGCAAAGGCTGCACCAAAAGCCGCCACCAAGAAGGCAAAAACCATTGCAATGTCGGCAAAGACTGCTGCGGTAAAAGGTAAAGCAAAGGCTAGTAAAGCGGTTTCTAAGAAAAAGAAGACTCCTGCTAAAAAGAAGAAAGCTGCAGTCACAAAGAAGGACGATAAGACCGTTGAAGTAAGAAGTAAAACTTTGGCTACCCCTTCTCTGAAGGAACTTCTAAAGAAAATCAAGAAACCCGATAATTGATTCAAAGAGACTCCCATCGTGACTTTTGTGCTCGATGGTAAATTTCTCTTAGACTTTGATCGCTAATTTCCAAATAGACTCGAGTGGTAGAAATATTCGAGTGCCCAAGTAATCGCTGAATGCTTACAAGGTCCATTCCTCTTTCTAACAAACCTGTGGCAAAGTTATGCCTGAGTGTATGGGGGCTGAGTTTAGAACGAGGTATGTCTGATCTATCTGCAAGTGAATCCATTAATTTCTGAACTGCTCTGGGTGTTAATCGCCTTCCTCGGCGGTTCAAAATGAGCGCATCACGGTGTTCATCCATTGGTGAATGACGAAGAATGATTTGTTTTCTGACAAGATTATACGCTTGAATTGTTTGAACTGTAATTGTGGTAAAGAGTACCAATCGATCTTTGCCACCTTTACCCTCCCGAACTGTTGCAGATAAATCATCCAAATCAACATCAGAACGATTTAATGCACAAAGTTCAGAGACGCGCATACCTGTTTCAAGCAACAGTGTGATGACTACATTAGCAAATGGATTTTCGCTTGTTTCTGCAGCTTCTTTTAATCTATCAATCTCACGATGAGTAAGAGTTTTTGGAAGGCTTCTTCCTTTCTGGGGCCGAGTGACCCAATCCGGAATCCGGTGACCCAACCAATTCAGTAAATGGCTCACAGATGCTAAACGGGCATTGATGGTTGATGGTGAAAGAGAAGATAGTGATTGTACCCAGAGATCTAATCTTCCATTATTTGGATCAACCCATCTTGATATTTCCTTCACACTGATTGCCTGTAACGCATCCCACGAAGGTGGGAGTTCTCCTGGGAGGACGGTAGTCAGGAATTGTTTAGTCGAAGTCCTGTAAGAACGCAAAGTATGCTCACTTTTCTTTTCACTAGCTAATTGCATTTCATAACAACCGTGCCATGGCAAATCAGCCAATCTCATTAGGCGACTGGGTAGACTAAACGGCACGCCTAATGCAGCTTCTGAAAATGGTGTGGCTAATTTACCATCAGCATTGATATCTGCCCATTCATTCGCATCTATTTCTGTTCTATTTTGGTCTTCCATGCTTCTTACGTCCTGAGGCCAAAGAGCCTCTACATCCCATCCCCGAAGGGAACCGTCAGTGAGGGGGTTAGGGTATCAATGCTACGTAGAGCGGGAAACATTATCCGCCCATCAGGAGAGTGTTTACAAAATACCGGGCGGTTTAACGGCGACGATATCTCCACTGGGGATCTGGTCTCCGAGCAGCCCAAGCGGCCTCATTTTCAGAATAGTCATTGATTTCCCATGGTTGAGGTTTCTCTGGGGCAGAAAATCGCGCATCAATAGTTTGCTTAATCAAAGGTCTAATGCGCATGTGAAGTACTTCCAATTCTCCATAAAACACGATTTCGTCAGCCTCCCTCAAAACCATGTCATTCGATGGGTTCCAAATATGTGCACCTGCCCTAGAAACCGCTGCAACCATGCCATCATCGTCAAGTGTAATCAAATCACCAAGCTTTCTTCCAACGAGTTCAGGATATTTTCTTACCCTTATTGCCAGAGTTCCATGGCCTTCCTTATTTGACAATAATTGGCCCAAATCAACAGGGCTGTAGGTATGTGATTCTACCACATGTTGGATAATATGTCCTGCTACGTTAACGCCACTTGCTTTCTCAATACCCTCAAGACCAGGACTTGAGTTCACCTCAAGCAATAACGGACCTCGTGATGACTCTAACAAATCAACTCCTGCAACTTCTAGGCCTAGTAAACGCGCTGCTTTACAGGCAATTCGTGCGTAGTCATCGGGTAAGTCAACCTTTTCTACACTCCCACCTAAATGATAATTCGATCTGAATTCACGGCCATGTGCTCGTCGGCGCATAGATGCGACTACTTGCCCGCCAACAACGAGTACTCGAACATCTCTACCATGGCTCTCTTTGATGTATTCCTGAACTAGAACTCTTTCACCTTCTTCGAGTAATTTCCAAGCGATTTCGCTCGCATCTCTTTCAGTGTGTGCCAAGTATACCCCACTTCCTTGTGTCCCTTCAGGTGCTTTGACAACACACGGAACTCCGCCTACTTGCTGAATCGCACGTTCTACATCTCGCCAATCTCTGACTAATGCAGTTGTTGGGATAGGAATATGGTTGGATGAGAGGATTTGCGCAGCATGTAACTTATCTCTACTATTTTGAATACCATTACTGCTATTGGCAACATAGGTACCCATTCGCTCAAATTGACGTGTTATGGCAACACCATGACCTGTGATTGAATACCCAATTCTCGGTATTACTGCATCAACTTCAACATTCCATCCTTCATTTAGTATCCTTCTACCGTCGTTCCCAATGGTCACAGACAGTTTCATCGGATCGAGGATGTCTACCGAGCAACCCAATGCCTTGGCTTCCTCCACGAGTCGGCGCGTCGAATACAAGCGCGGACCTCTAGAAAGGATTGCAACACGGAGTGTCATCAATTGCGCGCCTACCCACTTCCTCTTTGAGTCCTACGCCAAAAAACGGGGTACTCGCGTGCGAGCGCGCGCGAGGCCACAAGCGTGGCCTTCAAGTGGCGTTTGGTATTGGACACCCTATGCAGGCCCCCACAGGCCCTACTGGCCCGCCAGTCTCTGGCCCATCGGGCCCACCATCTATTG
>MDTG01316534.1_pt1 | contig 18645 bp, 19 predicted proteins | sample 811421 | NCBI WGS metagenome assembly MDTG01 (sample SAMN05326645, study PRJNA326480) | marine metagenome | isolation source: seawater | place: Pacific Ocean: South East | collected 2011
AGCATACGACTATAAAGGTTGTGAAAAAGAATATCATGTAACAAAAGGTGAAGGATTTGTAGCTTGGTTTAATAAATACGGAGCTTTTCTATACACAGGAAAAAGAATTGTTGATATTACTTTAGGTAAAAATGGACAACCAAAGTTTGATGATTGGGGAGAAAAATACTATCATGATAATAATGTTATAGGATATATACCTAAAACAAAACAAATATATATTAGAAGCAAACAAACTGTAAATGTTAATAGTTTTCCTGCTAATATATTATTATATGATATTAAGTCTGAGTCATGGACAACTGGTGATGTAGCAACAACAAATGATATTACTAATATTATTACAAGAGAGAATGGTGATCTAAATTGGATGGAGGTAGTATCTGGTGATGGTGAGTTAAAGAAATGGAGCAACACTCCTTTAACTTTTACAAAAACAGGAGTTATAATGAAGTCTAAAGAATTTGATTTTGGTACTCCTATGGTAAATAAAAACATTAATACTATTTATATAAATTGTAAACAAACAGCTAACATAACATTACAAGGATTTGGCACAAAAAGAGACAATACACCATTAGATTTAACTGATATTGGTGCATTAACAAATACTACAAGTAGCTTTAAAACGATTAAATTGGTCCTTCCTGACACTTTTAAGAACTTAGTGAGCTTTGGTATAGCCTTAAAGAGTACAGGGGCCGTAAACGCTGGATTTGAAGTGAATGATATACAGATTGTATACAGAGATAAGGTATATAGGTAATGGAAAAACAAACATTAATAGAATCATTAAGTGAATTAAAAGATTTAGATAGAGAAGTTGACAATGTTAAACAACAATTTACTACACATATAACTTCTAAAAAAACTAAACCTAATAACTTTGAAGGTTCAGATGGAGATAGATTGGTAGTAAAAGAACAAGATGAACATTATCTTTATATAAAAGTAGAGAATAGATGGATGAAAACAAAATTGGAGGAAATATGAGTATATATCAAGCAAAAAATGTTATGACAGAGTTTAATCAGTTTGGAAAACGTGAAGCAGTAAAAGATCAATTCGCTCAAGTAAGTGGACCTGGAGCTGGATTAATGGATGTTGTTGGAGGACTGAGTGCAATGACTGGAGTTCATGGGGTGGTAACTGGTGTTCAAAACTTTTTCATGACACCAGAACAAAGGTTTCAAAAAGGAATAGACACTCTTGCAAAAAATGCTGAGACTATAAATAACTTTGTTGATAAGATACCTGCAGATCAATTAGAGTCTATAAGAAAAATGTATGGCTATGATAAAAGCAATCAGTTTGCAGCTGTGAGAAGATATTTATTTAGTTTAGATAAGTCAGCTAATAAGATAAGAACAGATGCAGGATTACCTATACCAGATGAAAGTTTTGTTAATATATTTCTACAAGGTGTAGAGAATTTTATACCAGAAGAATATTTTAATGCAGGTAATTTATGATAGTGCCTAACGATATTAGTTTTAGACAAAAACTTTACGACCATATTAAGTTGCGTGAAGGTTATAAGAATGTAGTATACTTAGATACACTAGGTAAACCTACTGGTGGCATAGGACATTTATTATCTTCTGAAGAGAAAAAAATATATCCAGTAGGGTGTTTATTAAAAGAGTCTGTTATTAGAGAGTGGTATGATAATGATATACAGAAAGCATTAGATGCTTGTAATGATCAATGTAAAATACTAAACATACATGATGTTGATTTTAAAATAGCTTTAACATCTGTAAACTTCCAACTAGGAACTAGATGGTATAAAAAATTTCCTGCAGCATGGCATGCATTGTGTCATAGAGAGTATGACAAAGCAATAGATGAAATTATGTATGCGAACAAAGAAGAGGAAAGATACTCTAGATGGTACAAGCAAACACCAGTAAGAGTAAAAGATTTTGTAGAGGCAATAGAGAATATTAAGGAGAATGTATAATGGCACAAGGTAAAAAGAAAGGTTCAGCACAAGATTTAATGCTACCTTTTTTATCTGAAAAAAAAATAATGGGAAGCGATGGTGGTAATCCTACACCTAATCCAGATTTTGTTAGAGCAATGCAAGCACAACAAGACAGTTTAAATCAGGCAGAAGAAATGAGACGTATGGGACAAAATGAATTACAAGGTACTCCTAATACTCGTGATCCTTATTTTGATAAAGAGATGAAAAAACAAAATGCTTTACAACTTGAAAGAGATTTTAAAAAAAGAAAACAATTAGAAAAAATGAAAGAACCTATATCTATGAATAATAATATGATTCAAATGAGAATAAATAAACAAGAAGCTTCAAAAAGATATGCATATAGTTTTGGACTGCCTCAAGTTATGGATTTATTAGGTATGGAGTTTGTATCTTTTGATGAAAGAGGGGAGGAGATTATATAATGACTGATTATAATAATGATTTGCAATATAGAATGCCTAGTTTTAATGCTGGACAATTTTTTGGATCAAGTAGTATGGGTAGCAATATAGGTGCTGCATCTGGATTTGGTTCTCGTTTTGCCAACATGGGAAGTAGAATAACTCCTGCAATGCCTAGACTTGGTGGTGCTATGGGTAAGTTTGGTGGTCAACTTGCTGGAGCGGCAGCAGCTAATCCTTTAGGATTTGCATTAGGAGCTATAGGTTTAGTTGGTGGTTTTTTTGCAGCAAGAAAAGAAAGACGTAGAAGAAGGAAAATGCTTAGACAAAGAAAACAAAAAGCATTAGAGGCTGAACAAAGATTAGTAGAGGCAGCTGGAGGAGTAAGAGAAGATTTTGGAGTTCAAAGAGATTTTCTTGGTCAGTCTCTTGGTTTAAGACAAGAAGCTGCTGTAGACAATTTTGAGAGAGTAAGAGAAAGAGCTCAGTATAATTTAGGTGCTACTAATTTAGCTGGCTCTGGAGCTGTAGATACAACTATGGCACAGTTAGATGACAGGTTTGCTATGAGTGCAGATAACTTGCAACTACAAGAACAGCAATCACAATTTAGACTAGACCAGTCTGAAGAAAGTCAATTAAGAAGTATACAGAATAATTTATTAGAGTTATCTCAGTATACTGGTAGTAAGATTAACGTATTAGATAATGTATAGGAGATAGAAATGTCATATAGTAAATCATTGATAGACTCTTTAATAATGTTTGGACAAGTAGGAAGAAATACAGTAGATTATTTTACTAAAGATGATATTGATCCAACAGCAGCTGCTAAAGATGTTATACTAGCACAATTAAAGGGAGAAGCAGAAGTAGCTAATAAAATTACTAACGCTGCAATACAAATTGGAATATCAGATTATCAATCAGTTCAGCAAGAAGCTGCAGCTATAAGAGCAGAACGTAGAGCAGATACAAGAGCACAAGCAGCAGAAGATAGAGTTTTGGAAGATTACGAAACACAGCTTGGAATGGAAGATAAATTTGCAAAGAAAAAAGAAACTAGAGCAGAAAAATTAGCAGATAAAAAACTTTTAGAAGAAGCAGGAATAACAGTAGGTTCTGTTCCAGTTCCTGACTTAATGGACAATCCTGCATTTGCAGCATTTTCAACAGGTAGAGCTGGTATACTTAGAGGTGGAGGTCAGATCTTTGGACCTAAGATAGGTGCAGCTGAAGATGCTGTAATGGAACAAGTAAAAGCAGTAACAGATGGTTATGCTGATGCTGGAGACAGTTTTCAAAGAATGCTTATGAAAAAAGAAGTGTTAGGTGATAATGCTGCATTTGATATAGCTGCAAATGGTATAATGAAAGATATTAATTTATTAAAGTCTAATAAAGAACAAATTAAAAACTTCTCTAGTGCAGGTCAAAGACAGATGAAAGATGAATTAATTTTGATAGATAATACTATCAAAGAGTTAGAAGGTTATTTAAAACAATTAACTGACTAATGAAATTAAACAATCGATTATTAAGACAAACCATTAGGGAACTTGAAGTTGGTATTATAAATCAAGACAGGTTTTTACAAAAACTTGATACTATATATAAAGCAAACCCTACATCTTTTACTGAAGAAGAAGTAGATTATATAGAAAAACAATTTAAAAAAACTGGTGTTGATTTTAACAGAGATTTGCAAGTTGCTGATGCTAATCTTATAAGCACTGCTAATCAATTTGTATCTGGACTTGTTGAAGGTTTTACAACTCTTGGTTGGTCAGATGAACCTGATACATCTATAGAATCTATAGCTAATAAAGTAGGACACCTTGTTGGTTTTGCTCCTGATGTTATTGCAAGTGCACTATCTATGGGTCAGTATATACCAGTAGCTGTAGCTAAACGTGCTAGTTTAAAAGCAGCTGGTGGTGTAACAAAAGGCTTACGTGCTGCTGGTGAAGCGGCTCCTCCTGCATTTAGAAAAGAAATAGGTACAGATACCTTTGCTTTACAATCAATACCAATGAAGGTAGCTGATAAAGTTATAGAGCAGGCTAAGGCATCTTTTGGAGATGCAGGTATATTAAAGGATGGGTTTCTTGCTAAGGGTATATTAAAAAGTCCAAGGTTTAGAGATATAGGAGAGCAGGCTGCACACTTAGGTATAGCTATGGGTGTAAGTAGTTGGACAGAAGGTGCTAAAGGTGCAGCAGATGCAGCTATACATGGTGCTATAGCTGGTGGTATGTTTGGAACTATTGGTAATTATGTAAATGTAGCACGTATATATGCTAATCCTAAGACAAGAAAACTTGGTGAAAATATTATTCGTAGAAAAGCTGATGAGCTAGCAGCAGAAGATAGGACTTTAGAAGGAATCAATATGGCTATTAAGGGTGCTATTGGTTCTGGATTACAAGGTGGTATGGCTACTGCACAAAATTTACCTGTACCAGAACAGGTATATGAATATTTATTAGGTGCTTTCTTTGGTGCTACTGCTAGAGATGCAGGATTTATACAAAGAATTAAGTATCTAAATAAAAACTCAGAACGTTTTCGTTCATTAGAAAAAACAGAACAAACTCTAACAAGAGAACTTGAAGCTGATCCAGAGTTTTTAGCATTACCTAAATTTGATAGAGACTATGTAAAGAGTAGAATACCATTAATACAACAACAGGTATTTGAGAGAGATGTTTCTATTACTAAAGTTGTTATACCTGAAGTAAAAGCTATATTAGATGAAAAAGGTATTACAAGACCTACTCGTGAACAGTGGGAACAAATTAAAGCTGAAGTAGAACAAACTAAAATAGCAGAAGCATTAGAAAGTGTTGAAAATATAGCAGTAATAAGTGATAAAGATAAAAGTGGATTAGAAGCATTTAAAAGAGAAATAAAAGAAAATTTAGGAATGGATTTAGCTGACCTAGTAAATTTAACTTCTAAGGATTTAAATGAACCAGCTATTAGTAATCCACAGATAAAAACTTTAGTAGAAAAACTTAGGTCTATGAATATATCTACAAGTCAAGACCAGTTGTTAGTTGATATAGGTAGACTTGCTGTAGAGACTGAGTACAATTTACCTAAATTTAAAGAGGCTTTAAAAGAAAAATATCCTGATCAAATAAAAGATGGAAAAGTTTTTTTCAAAGAAGTTAATGAATCATTATTAGGTTCATATTTAAAACTTAAAAAGAATGTACAAATAAGAGAAGATTATGAAATAGATTTTAGTAGTGGTCAACCAATCGTTACAAGACAACCTATGAGAGACATAGGAGATAAACCAGTTGGTGCTCCAAGACAAAAAAGTAAATATAATGAACATATAGGAGATGGTAAAAGAGTACGTATTATTGTTAGACAAGCTTATATACAAGAAAAACTTCATAAGTTTGGTCTATTAATAAAGGACGGAGGTTTAGTAGAAGTACCTATATTTGGTAGAAAGAAAATTTTAGATTTTTCTGATAATGATATCACAATAGGTTCAGGTAAAAATAAAAAAGTATTATATCAAAAGTTTGAATATTTTCTTAAAGACGCTATGTTAAATGATTTAAATGCCTCTGCTAGAGAACAAGGATATTATATATATGGTGGTGCTAAAGATACTGGAGAGATTATACTACACAAACGTCCATTTACAGACACAGAAATTACCACTACTTTACAAAAACAATTATTAAAAGATAATAAATTATTTACACAAGACAAACTAACAGATGTGCAAGCAGAAGATTATGCAAGTAATATTTATTATTCTTTATTAGATGCTGGCTATATAAAAGCTAATGAACCAATAACTTATGAAAAATTAAATGATGGATTAAAAAAGTTTAGAGATAACCCTTTGTTTGAGACTGTACAAAAATTTAATAAATATAATAGCTTAGCTCAAGGTCAAGAAGTAAAGTTAGAGTCTGTAGATTATAAAGGTAAACTAGATGATAATGGGGAGTGGAGAGTTGTTCAGATAGAAGACATACCTTCTACATTTAAAGTAGATGGAGAGCCTTCTAAGAGTGCTATAGATGCTGTTGTATACATAAGAAAAGAAGTATTTGATGCTATTTCTAATGCTAATTATAGAGATCCAGATAGTGGATTCTTAAAACTTGTAGGATTCAAAGCTCCTAGAGAAGGAACTGGTACTATATTATTTAAAACTGGTACATTTAGAGCTACCACTGCAATGGATAAGTTTATGAAGGCTAATAATATAGATATTATTACTGCTGAATCTGCAACAAAAACAATGTTAGGTATTAAAAAACATAAGCTAGACTGGAATAATAATACTAAAGAATACTCTATAAAAGATAATATAGAATCATTTGGTATAAAACCAGAAGAATTATATTTGAATTATGGTGTTTATGAAAACCCTAACAAACTTTATAATGGTTTATTAATTGCTAAACAAATGTTTGATAAACTTAACAAAGAACAAATAGGTAAAGACTATGATAACTTTGTAGCTGATTATGATAGAATGATTGAATCTTCTGTTATTGGTAAGCCTGAAGATACTAAAGCTTTTGAACAGGCTTTTGCAAAACAAGATTTAAGTGTAGAGTATAATATAGATACAATATCATTAGGTTCAATTAATAGAGTATTAGAGTCTGATCAAATAAAAACTCCTTTCGGTTTAAAATTATTAAGAAAAATATTAGAAAGAGGTCGTGAAGATTACCATCAAAACATACAGGAAGCTACTGATTTAATAGATGTTTCTTTACAACAACTTGTTAAGTATGATGTACCAGATGCATTATTTAAAACTGGATATGATATTGGATCAGTAATTTATCCTCCATATTTATCTTTTATTAATAGAAGTTTAACAGAATATCGTCATAGAAGAGTAGTAAAACCTAGAGTAAATAATGCTGTAGAAGGTAAGTTGGGACCTGCTGATCCAGAAACTGCTACTGGATTACGTGATAATCAAATAAGATTAGGAGAAACTTTTAGAGATATGCCTATAATGGTTGGAAATGATCAGATAAGTTTAGGAAAAGCTGTTGATAGATTAAACGTTATAAAGAATGATATACAACAATTTGGTACAGAAATAAATCAATTAAGAGATGCTTTAACATTTTTAATTATGCGTAATCCTAATAGTGGTAATGGTGGTGTACGTGTTGTAGAGGTAGTTGGATTTACAGGTAGAAGAGGTATGAATGTTGTCACTACATCTAAAACAGATTATTACTTAGGTGGTGCAGATAAAGATGCTGACAGTGTATTTATGTATCAGAATATGCCTGAATCTTTTAAAACAGTATTTAAAAAATATGAAAATGAATTAGCAGGTAAAAACAATGAAGATGCATTGTCTTTTGAAACTCCTCAAGGTAAAGAATGGCAAAGTTTAGTTGAACAATATCCAAATATTAAAGTATCTGAAGGTGGAGCAAACGGTACTAGAGCGTTAGAAGATTTAATGAATAGTAATTTAAGGATTGATGTAGCAAGAAATGCACGTATTGGTAAAAAGAATATTGAATATATAGTGTCTGGATTTAATCGTATGCAAATGATAGCTGATATTATTCAACAAGATACTGCTATGGGAATACCAGAAATGAAACTAACTACATTTATTGATGGTACAATGTTTCCTATCGGGTTAAAGTTAAAAACATCTGTAAAAGAGTTGCAATTAGATACATACAGAGGTATTAATCTAATGGCAGACTCTGCAAACTTTACAAAAGTAGCAACCTACGATAAAATATTAGATACTTTTTGGTCTAAACATTTTGAAATTACAGGTAAACCTGAAGTAAGCGATATGGCAAAAGGAACTTTAGAGGAACAGGTAAAAACACAAGATATATTTGAGAGGTATAGCAGTGAATATGAGTATGCCTTTAATAGAATTACAGAATTAAAGTCATTTAAAGATATACATTCTGTTGGATATAGAAATAAAAATGTAACAGATCCAACAATATCTACTACTATTGGAGAAAATTATTTAAAAACTTTTGGCTCACAAAATAGATTTTATTATCATATAGCAAAAGCTTTAGTTGATTATCCTAATTTTGTTATTAATCCTTTTAAATTTTATGCTAAAGAATTTAAAGACTTTGCTTCTACCGATGTAGCAAAAGCATTGATACTAAGATATAGAGAGCTTGTAGTTGATCATCCATTGCTACAAAGGTTTGGTTTAACTGATAATTATAACTCTCAACTAGAAGCTAAGGATACACTAAATTTAATTATTAACGAACCAGGATTATTACATCAAAAAGTTTTTGAATACCAAGGTATATTTAGAAGTTTAAAAATGTCTGAACAATTTATTAGAGATATACAGCAGAAAAAACCTAACGAATATGGATCTGAAACTGCTGAAATGATTGTAAAAGATATTATAGATCAAACATTTATGATAAAATCTTTATTTGATAGAGGAAATAACTTAAGTTTTCCTGGCAAAAAACATTTAGAATTATCTGGTAATGATGTAAATACATTAATTAGAAGAATAAAATTAAACTTTAAAGATAAGTACCCTACTATCTATAAAGATATAGAACCTATTATAGAAACATGGTTATTATCAAGTCCATTGAAAGGACCTACTACTGATATACAAAAACTTGCATTGTTAGATATAGAAAAAGAAAATTCTAATATTAGTAAGTTTATAAAAAATGGTGATAGATTAAATAATGAAGACTATTCAAGAGCTTTGTATTTTAAAAATTTAGCATTAACAAAATATAGACCTAACGTAGATAATATATCTAGCTATATAGCTATAAGTAATAGAGGTAGACAAAGTTTCTTTTCTGATATGCGTAGAATGTTAGAGTCTAATGGTCAAAGAGTTGGAGAAAAACTATCTGAAAAACTTATAGATAATGATGCAATTAAGTTTGAAGAGCAGTTTAAAACAACATTTAGTATTGAAGCATTTGATAAATCTTTATCAGAAAATACTGTATATCAAAATAATTTTGAAATAGTAGAAGATAGAGTAAAATTTAATTTCTTTGGTAATAAAGATAAAATAGTTGATACAGTAATAGAGGATGCTCCCAACTTAAAAACTAAACAAGAAAATTTAGATGGATATATAGGAGAAGTTATACCTCAGTTTGAATATTTATTTAGAGTAGAATCTGATAAGAATGCTATTTTAACAGATAAAGCTAGTAAAGAAATTAAAAAACTTAGAGAAATATTGTTCCAAAATCCAGACACTATAATGAGATTAGAAGAAATGTTTATGGAGTTAACATACAATCAAACTGGTGTTCAAAGAAGATTAGAGACTATGACTACAGAAGATCTTGTTATGTTTAATAAAAGTTTAGAAATGTTGTTAAGTAAAAAGACAGCATTTCAAAAACAAAGAGAAGCTGTCAGAAAGCCTAGTGCTATTGATCAAACGTTAGGATATGGACAGGCTGCTAAATATTTATTTAATTTAGATAGATTTGAGATAGAGACTAATGCTAGACCTACATTAGATAAAAATGGAAAAATATCTAAAAAAAGAATATCTATACCTGTTACCACTCTTGAAGCAGGTAGAGTAGCTATAGATAAGTTTGATACATATCAAAAGATTATTTATAAACTGCAACAAGATAAAGTTGATGGTGTATATTATTATTTTAATACTACTGATAAATTAATGGCAGAACATAGAGACTTATTGTTTCAAGCTGCTGTAAATAAAATAGAATACAATCCAGGACCTGACGGTAAACCAAGGTTTCCTACACAAGTTGGTGGTGAGGGGGAAAGAACTTATATTGTAGATTCTTATTTAGATACTCAATCAGCAATTAAAAAATTAGAAGATAGTGGTGTTGTATTCAATATACCACAAGGTAATATAGATGGTACATTAACACCTATAAAACCTCAACAATTTGTAGATAGAATTGCATCTGATACATCTAAATTATTACAAAGTATTAAGAATACATATATAAAAACAAATGTACAACAGTTATCTAAAACATTAGTGGATCTACAAAAAGTTAAAGGACTTTCATATGGAACTAATAAAGATGGTGCGTTTGTAGTAGAAGGGGTGTTTAAAGGCTCACAAACAAAAGACCTAGACTCACGTAACCTTGAACAAACTTTCTTGCTAGAAACAGGCATTATAAATGAAAATAGGGTGTCATTGTTATATAAAGATATGATGAACAGAAATGTAACTGACAGAGAATATATTGGTAAATATCTTATGAGTGTTAATGATTATAGATTTATCAAATTCCACATGGAGTTAAGAGATAGGATACAATTTTTATTAGAACCAAAAGGTATTAATGTAAGTAGACCTAAGGGTAAAGTATCTCAAAAAGGTTCACAAGCTTACATTGTAAAACAGACAGTGTTAAAAGAGTTAGCAAAAACTAAAGGTGAGTATACTAAATATTATGTTGGTGATATTGTAGAAGGTTATTTTCCTAGATTGGGGCATGGTAGATATCAGGCTAATCAAGAAAAACTTGCAGAATGGATTACAGATAATGTTGAAGTTAAGTTCCGAAGAGCCTTAGAAGATAAAAAATTATTACCAACTTACCTACAAGCAAAGATGGATATAGATGGTGTAAGTCATATGGAGGCAGCTCTTACATATAAAAGAGATTTAAAAGCAGGTTTTGAAAGAATGATAGGTGTTTCTATAACTAATGGTCAAGCAGCTGCTGAAAGACAAATAACTGATTTAATGGAAAGACCAAATCTTGATGGATTTATTGGTGATTATGCAGCTAGCATGACTAAGAATAGAGGTGAAACGTTTATGCCTTTTTATCAAAAAGATATTGATGCTGTACGTTTTTATACAAGTGGATTGTTCAAGATGTGGTTTACAAATCTTGCTGGATTAAGATCTGAAATATTGTTAAGAAACTTTGATAATGTTCATAAAGGTCAAGAATGGGCAGCTGATTGGTCAAACTATATGAGAGATTCTTTTACAAACATGATGGGTTTAAGTACATATCGTGCATTGAACTTACATGGTATACAAAAAAAAGACCAAGAGTTCCTAAGACAATATATAAAAGATGGTTTGACTGGACCTAAAAAAGGTACTGGTAGATATAAAAAAGATTTGATTAAAGATTTCGATGCAGCTATTGATGTGATGCCACACGAACAGATGTTGATATTTAAAAGAAATAATAGAAATGTTGAAAAGACTAAAGCAGAAATTAAAGCATTAAGACTTTCAAGAGCTAATAAGTTAGTAGAAAGAGTAAACTCTACTGGTAAGTACGGATCATTGTATCATCTAACAAGCGATGAAGTAGCAGTTAGATTCTTTAATAAGCTAGACAAAGCTTTTGGTGGTAAATTATTTGGTCCTTTACCTACTAATTCTAAAGATAGACAATTTGCTATTATGCAGCGTGTAAGACAGCTAAGTGATTTAGAAGGTAAGTTTGAGCTATTATCATTATTATCACACCCTAAAACAGCTATTACTAACTTATATGGTGGTACTGTTAATACTATATCTGATACTGGTTGGTCAGCATTTAGAAGAGCGAATGATTCTGAATGGATGATACAGAACTTATTTGGTGGAGGTAAAGCAGAGTTTTCTGTAGTAGGACCAGATGGTAGAGTACAAAAGGTTCAGATTAATAGTATGAAAAGAATTTTTGAATGGATGGAAACTATTGGGGTTTATGATCAGATGTTTTTAGATCTTGTATCTCTTGATAAAAACTTTGGTAGACAGGGTGTAAAAAAGTTTTGGATTGAATTTATATCACGTATGAATAAATCTTATAAAGAAGGCAGAATAACTTCTAAAGAGCTGCACGATATTGAAGCTAAAAGAACTTTAAGAGAAACAGCAGAATATTTAAAAGTAGAAATACCTATTGTTGAAGCTGGTGCTTTACCAATGAAATGGTCGGAACGTAAACTACGTGGTACCGCATTCTTAGCTAACTATATTAACATGAGAACTATTTTAGGTGAGAAAATTTTTGATGGAATACCATTTAATAGTCCAGTTATTACAGACTTTGCTATGAAAGGTGTTAAAGCATCTCAGTTTATGTATCAGGCTACATTTAGGCCTAACTTTGCTAATACATCTTTAGGTCGTGTATTAACTAGATTCCAACCATATGCATGGAATAGTATTGGTAGACGTATACAGATTACAAAAGATGCTAAGCTTGAAGGTTGGAAAAGAGATACATTATCTCAAAAGAAATTTGAAAGACAACTTACTTTAGATTTAATGGCATTAGCACTTGGTAATATATTTATTGCTAGTATTTTTGAATATGCATTATCACCACCTATGAACTGGTTACAAGATACATCTGCATTATTGTTTGGTGATGAAAAAGAAAGAGAACGTGCATTCTTTAGTTCATATCCTTCTCAATATTTAGCACCATTACAGATCGTGACACCGCCTATTGCTAGATTTGTATTGTCTCCTATCACTGCTATATTAAATGGTGATATGGAAAACTTTTATAAATATCAAGTTGCTACATACTTTCCTTTTGGTAGACTATTCAGAGACTTAAAAAAGACGTATGATAGTCCTGCTATGGCAGTAGATTTTATGACTGGATTACCATTAAGAAGATTACATACAATTAGACGTAATCAAATGGAACAACAAGCTGCTATAGAAGAAGAGCTTGATACAGTTCCAGAAGATTAATTTTTTTTCTATCGGTGGCTAATATTTTTTCCCCCCTTTTTTTTATTATTATTAGTTTGCCAACCAATTTGTATTTGCTTACAAAGGTAATACAGGGTTTAATACCTGCCCAACTCCTTTTAAGCTGTATTATAAAGAGGGGAAAAATAAGTGATGGAGACGACAAGTGAGTTAAAATCGTCCCCATCTTCACACATAGGAGTATATGATATTACAGTTCGTTTACACGATCTAGTAATTCTTCTAATATAACCATCTCTTGTTTAGATACAAATGGTGCTTTCTTATAATTAACTAAAGCTGCTTTTATAAGTAATACTTCAGCTGGATTATAAAATACTAATACCAATTCTGAATCTACATGTATAGTTGTTTTGCTCATTCGTAACTCCCGCTTTGGTTTACATAACCTTCTGTAGTATCTACACTATCTTCTGATTCTCTTATCTGCTTGTTATGTTTTTCTTTTAACTCTTCTTCAAGAGCTGTTATAATCTTTTGAGCTAACTTAATTATTAAGGTAGCTTCATCTTTATTCATTTCAATCATCATGATTGTCCCTTTCTATTTTAATTAATCTTAACCATTCTTTCAATGGTATTACTGCTAACGCTTCTTTTCTGTCCATTCTAGTTACAACTATATCTACATCATCTCCATGATTCTCTGGATATAACCACTCAGCTATTCTTTTTCTACGTTTTGCTTGTATACAATAGTCTTCTACTATTACATCTACAACTTCTGATTTACCAAGTGATCTACCATCAGAGGCATAGGCCCTCTTTGCAGAGAGCCCAGCATCTTTAGCTGCGTTTACAACTTCACGTTCAAGGTTGTTTCCACGTACTTTGTTTCTATGCGTCATACATTTCACCAAAGTTTACTTTAGTATTCCATTTATGTGCACCTAGAATAAGTTGATATTTTATACCAACTCCTAAGTAAATAGATATACTTTGTCCATGATTTTTGTTTAACATGCATCCTATACGGACAAAGTTAAAGAATTTAAAATCATAAACCTTTACGTTTAACTCGTTTGTACTTGAGTATTTGAATATATATTCCATATTATTTTCCTTTATATTTCTATACGTTTAAATGTCATAGTGCTTGGATTAAATTCAGTAACAAATTCTAATCTACCATCATCTCTTGATTTCTCAGACATAACAGTACGATATACTTCATTACGATTACCTTTAATCACAATTACTTTATCTGCTTTTTGTACCACATTTGATGAACCTTTTAAGGAATGTAATCCTATAGTACCTTGAGAAGCACTAGCTTTGTTTAAATGATGTATAGCAAAAATTAAAGTATTATTACGTTGTGCAATCTGTTTGAGTGCATCTATAATAAAATTTTGTTTTTGTATATCACCATCAAACCTATCTACTTGCATCTCATCAGTAGTATCAACTACTAATACATTAGGTTCATATTGTGCTACAACTTTTTTAATTGCTTCGATCTCAGGAGCAATCACCATAATATTAAGATGATCCAACTTATCTTTCAAAGAAAACTCTGGATTATTTTTATATTGATTAATAACCCATTCACTTGTTTTCTCTTCAGCTATTTGTCCGAATCTTCTCCATATCAATATTTCATTCATCTCTAAAGATAAGAATAAAGTATCTTTTTTGGCTCTTGTTACTATATTTTGAACGAATGCAGTCTTACCCATACCAGTATCACCACTAAATATTACTAGTTCACCTGGTTTGAATACGTAATCTGGAGCACCATCAAATATGTCTTGTATATTAATACTCCTTGCTGTTAGATCATTAGTTATGTATTGTTTGAAGGTATCTTCTAATGAAGAAACATCTCTAATATCTAATACATAATCTTTACGTTTGAAATGAATACACTTTGGATCACAATACTCCATAAGTATTGCATCATCACAACCGTATATATATTGATTATCGTATACATTTGTAACAGTGCGTTCTATTTCAGATATATCTAACTCATTCTGAGACCATTTCACTATGCCGTTCAATGCAACAATAAATGGTATTCCAGCTCTTTTCCAAGAACTTACCATACGCATCATATTTTTATTACGTGAACCTTGAGTTGGTCCTTCATTAAATATATGTTGCACACAAGTAACAACAGAATTAGTTTCACCACTTCTCATGGGTGTTAATTCAATATTCTTATTGATACTTGATATGATTGATGTTTGTAAATAGGGTTCTACAAAAGCACTTTCATCATTCATTGTTGCATAAAAGTTTGGTTTAGATTCAATGTATTTAGTATACTCTTCTTTGGATGACGCATATAAACATACATCATCATAAGATAAGTTCCATATATCTTCTAATGGTATCCAAACTTTATATAGCTTAGTCTTTTTATTTAACGACCAGTTTGATCTAATGATTCTTGTCTTGTCGTAAATATTATCACCAAAACTAAAATGTTTAGTAAACGTAGCTTTCACTTTATCATGCAACTTTTTATTTGGTTGAAAGCCAAATACGTTAAGTAACTCAATATGATAACCGCTACCACTAAACCAGATATTGATATGGCTACTGTCAATGCCAAAATCAAACAACTCATTACAAGTATGTTGTAAATAGCTTTGCATATTTTCTCCATCAATATCTCCTTTGTCTAAGTCTATAATAAACTTATCTGGATAAACAAGTCCATCATAACCTTTAACTGTTTTATGTTTTAGTAAATGATCACGAAATGTATTGTCAAACAAATAATATGATCTATACATTTCTTTTTTAAAAGCATTTGCTTTTTGTTTTGTTAAGTATTCAGTGTATGTACAAATTTTATTTCTTTTGTGTACACCACCTTCAACTACCTCTATTATCCTATTTTCCATCCTTTTACTTTCCCACTTTTATGTTCAACTTCTTCTAGTTTTATGCCATGCTTTCTTAAAGTATTACTTTCACGTATCTTTCTAAATGCTCTAGCATAAGTACTTGCAGTGTGTAGTTTTTGGTGTGCTAACCTACCATATAATGGTAGTGCACCTTCCAAATCATAACTATAAAAGATATCATTTTTACCTTTGATACTTTTAATCCACGCAATAACTATTTCTTCAGCTGTCATTAAAAGGGTACTTCCTCACCTTTAAAGGTTTCTTTTGCAACTTCAACAATAGTTTCAGTTTCGGATGTAGACTTATCATAGTCTTTAGGATAACCTTTTGATATTTGTTGATTGAACCTAGATTCAAGTTGTTCTTTACTATCTGGATTAGATACAACTCCCCAAGTATTACGTTTATATTTACCTGTAGATTTGTAACTAATGCAAGATACTTTTTTATCAACTAATGATTCTAATGATTTAGTATCTAGTATACCAGAATCACTTACATTAAGATCACATTTTGCTGCAACAAATAATGTATTAAGATCGTCTGGATAAGCCATACCTGTTACAACACCACTTGTATCTTTTTCAAAGTTTTGATTTACAAAACAAGTGTATGTATATCCATTGTTATCATCAGTCAATTGAAGTTTTAAACTCATATCTGTATAAGGTGAGTCCATTACTTCAACGTCAGTTATTGTAGTATCATTCACAAAATAATTACGAATGTTCTTACTACTGTTTTTGTATTTAGTACCTGTAATAGCCATTATTTACTATCCTCCATGTATTCGTTTGTCTTATCTGTAATAGCATCACGCATCATTTCATTATGAGATTCACAATGTGTTTGTAATGCGACTACAGCTCTTGTTGTGTCGATAAGGTTATATCCATATTCACCACCATTGAATGGTAATCTTATTAATACAAAATCACCATGATCATTGCTGATAGATTTAATATCTCCTTCTTCTAAACCTACTATTCTATGCTCACTTGGCATCTTTTTTGTCTTTTCCGACATCCTTGCCCTCCTTAATCATTTGATTAAAGTATTGCATTGTAGCATTGACTCTAAGTTTAGTATCGAAATGTCCAGCAGTACGCTGTTCATTGTATCTTTTGATCATTGCTTCATCTAAGAATGGTGTAGCTTTTTTGAAATTAGCATCTAACTCTTCAAGCATCTTGATAGTTACATGTGATTTCTTTTGTGCAGTTTTTGCATTTTCTACTTCTTCTTTAGAAGCTATTGCATAACCACCTCCATATCCAGCAAAAGCTAATGCTCTTCCTGCTGCAGATGTTTCACAATTTTCTAGTGCTGATGTTTTGTTAACAAACCCTGTGTTGTCACGCTCAGCTGCATGTCCAACATAGTATTGTTCTGGTTTGTTTTCTTTGTCAGGATATACTGTTGATCTAACCATATATTCATTACATCTTTCACCTGTAGGTGTATCAGTTATACTATTAACAGATACTAACATATTATCGATTGTTGCTTCAGGATATTCAGATAGAAATGCGTCTATACGATCTTTAACTTCAGTATAGTTTTTACCTTTGAACTTCATATTCAATTACCTTTCTTTTTCTTATTATTATTATGCTCTATTGAGCCTACTAATATACTCCTAAGTATTGAATTTTACAAGTCTTTTTCGTAAACAAATTCACCATAATCACCACAACCATTGCAATATGCAACCCATATGTCATCACATTGATCAGCATGTCCTTGTGGATTTGCACCTGTATTACATATTGTACATACTAATTGTCCTGGATCTTCATTGTGTATTTCTTTTATTTTATCGTCAACTTTTTTCATCTTTTCGTATAGTTCTTTATATTTATTATTAAAGACTATGTTATTTGGATTCAACTTACCCTCATGTTTTATTGACCATTTTTTATCATTCATATTTACCAACCTTGCCTATCTCTTGGTGTTTGTTTGTCAAATTGTTCTAACCAAGATTCCTTTTTTTCATTTATACGAAATGTTCCATACTTCTTATAATTAAAGAAATACCATGATCCGTATCTTTTACGAAAGAGCTCTGCTGTTAGAGCTCTCTCTTTTGCCGTCATTGCTTTGTTTTTAGGCTTAATTACTTCTGTTTTCATAACACTCTCCTTCTCATTTTAACATGTATATATTTGATTTTCTTTTTTAATATTAATTCATATGGTATTGAATGTTTCTCACATATAGCAACTTCATGCAAAGTTCCTATGTCTATACGCATACTTGGACCATATGCTTTTTGATCAGTTATTTCGTTGACTGGATAACCTTGTGAAGCCATTAAAACTTTATCTGAATCATCTCTTATTAAACCTAATTGACACCATATTGTATTGTTGTGATATTTTTCCCAACATTGATGAAATGTAATTAAATTTTCAAGTTGTATTGTAAAGTCTATATCCATACTTTGAAACATTTCTTTGTAAGACATTCTATGTTCCCAATCATTATGTTCTGATTGAGTTTCTTGAGTGTATATGAGTTCAGTTATATATGCTTTCATTTCTTTTCCTTTTCTAATAGAGTGCGGGGACCAATGAGATTGATAGTGGATATAGAGAGGTATATAGCCCCCACACCAGTTAATATATTACTAATGTAAATCTAATGAACA
>MDTG01058349.1_pt1 | contig 18644 bp, 14 predicted proteins | sample 811421 | NCBI WGS metagenome assembly MDTG01 (sample SAMN05326645, study PRJNA326480) | marine metagenome | isolation source: seawater | place: Pacific Ocean: South East | collected 2011
AATACATCCAAAAATTGGGATAACTGGTTTGCCAAGATCTGGCAAGTCTGCAGTACTCGTTAAAGTACTAGAAATGCTTACTGACGAGCGTATTCGCGAGATAAATGCTCGAGGCGGGGACGGCCATGAAACGGACATCATTGGCGGTATGAGAACTGAGCCGATCTCTGAAAATTCAGAAAGAGTAGGCTACAAGGTAATCGATATCAGAACTGGTGCTGAGGCTGTAATGGCTCACAAGAACATCGATAGTAGGATGAGAGTCTTAGGATATGGAATTGACACAGAGGCGCTAGAAAGCGTCGCTATACCCGCTATTGAGCATGCGAGAGATTATTCAGAAGTTATTGTGATTGATGAAATTGGTAAATTCGCCGTAGAATCTGAAGACTTTGTGAAAGTAGTCAGATCAGCATTAGAAATGGACAAACCAACCCTCTTGGCTCTCCACAAAAAGAGCAGACACCCTCTCCTTCAAGATATCAGGAGAAGGGATGATGCAAGAATTCTGGAAGTGACACCTGTTAATCGCGCTCTACTTCCGTACAAAATACACAAATTGATGAGAGAAACCTATTGATTAGCGGTGGTTTATTCCGCTATTACTCAATCGGAGGGGTATGAACCCAGCCGCAAGTGCTCAACGCTTGATGTTTGGAAGTGGGCTTGGTTTGTTATTAGCAACTGGTTTTGCATATATTTCTGGAGTTGCGAAAATAGATTCTATTGGGCTTGAATTATTATTCCCGTTGATCGGTATCTCTCTAATAGGGTGCTCAATATTGGTAATTCAAGAAAATGGTGTTTTTTCTAATGTCTTTCCTAATCAAGACAATTCTTCCCTCTCCGCTCAAGTCCAGAACGAGTTATCCTTTACAAAAAAAGAAGAAGAACTAGGTGATGCCTGGGCTAAACTAGAGCACTCAATGTTATCAAGAGAATTGGAGGAAGAGTGATGTCGTTCAAAATTCCTGAAGATAAAGGGGCAAAAAAAAGATCCCGATATTGGAATTTATGTATGATTCTAGGAATTCTTTCAGTTATATTTTTCACGATTGGTGTAAGTGAAGAAACTCGAGAAAAAAGAGGAGAATATGTCCAGGTCGAGGGTGTTGCACACTATGAATGCTCAGATGGCGAATTGATTCCAGATGGTAATCAAGAACTAGAAAATAACGGAGTTGAAAACTGTAGGGATGGTTCGGACGAATTTACTCGTAGTAATTCTTCCATGGACGTTTGCTTTGGAGCTTCTTGTTGTTTCTCAGTAATTTTTGCAATAAGCGCATTGAGTACGAAGAATGACGAAAGGGTCGTAGTTATTCAGCAGCCAGGAAAATATATTGTCCAACAAGTTCCAGTTCAACAGAATATTCCAAAAGCCCCAACGAAACAACCTGCGTCTGGCAATAACAAGCAAATGTGGGCACAAAAGGCTGCAAATCTAGAGCTGGCTAGAAACTGGGAAGGGGCTGCTGAAGCATATGAGAAAGCGGGAATGTATGTTGAAGCAGGAAAGATAAGGCAAGACCATCTTGAAAACAGCAAGCCTGTAGTACAAATCGGACAAGTTGGAAATACTGTGCTTAATGATTCAGTAATGATATCAGATATATCGCAAAAGATTTGCAGCAATTGTGGGAATCAATGTGATGCGAATTGGAATATCTGCCCCAAATGCACTAACCCTCTGTGAGAAAGGTTTGATTGCCTTGACGAATCCCCTTACTTTGAGGGAGAGACATGAGTGAAGTCCCAGAAGGTTTGTTTTACACTAAAGAGCACGAATGGTTGAAGGTTGATGGTGATGAAGTGATTATTGGAATCACCGATCATGCACAAAATGCTTTGACAGATATCGTATACATCGAATTACCTGAAGTTGGTGAAACATGTGATGACATGGGAGAATTCGCAATTGTTGAGTCTGTTAAGTCTGCATCTCCTATTTTCGCACCATTGGGTGGGGAAATAACAGCAGTAAATGATGCTCTAGACGACACCCCTGAATTAATGAATGAAGATCCATATGGCGAAGGCTGGATTGTCAAAATGAAACTTAACGACCCTGCAGCGGTCTCTGGTTTGATGTCTCCAGGAGACTATAAATCTGAGATTGGCGAGTGAATGTAATGCTATACATCTACGTTGATGGATCCTGTTTGGGAAATCAGAACGTAGACAAAGACACCCCAGCAGGATGGGGCGTTGTTATCATAAAAGATTCAAACGACCTGGGTAGAGGAAATGGAGATATTCTACATGAATTCCATGGTAAAGTCATAACCAATGATGATGATGAAAATTTCATAGGCGCCGAAGTTGGTTCCAACAATACCGCTGAACTTACAGCCTTTGCCGAAGCATTGCGTTGGTGTTTAACCGAAGGAGGGGATGATGACATCATTATCAAAACCGATTCGCAATATGCAGGAAATCAGGCAACAGGTAATTGGAAGGCAAAGGCGAATAGAGAATTAGTTAGCCGTGTCCAGAATCTTTGGAATGAAGTTAGCGAACTGAGAGAACTCTCTTGGGAGCACGTCAAAGCACATAGTGGCCACAGATGGAATGAAAGAGCAGACCATTTAGCTATAAGGGCCGCTTCTGATGAAACTCCAGAATCTCTTTCATTTTGGAAACCAGGTCAACGTTGAGTGATTTTGGAGATGAAACTGAGTAAATCATCCGCTAAATCTTCTCGATTAAGAGCATAATCAATTTGGCTCCTTATCCAAGACTTAGGATTTCCAGAATCATACCACTTGAAATTAGAATACTCAACACCAATTAGGCCATTGTTGTTCATCCAATGTTTTTGTATTGCTATCGATTGTAGTTCCCCATGATCTTCAAATGAATACTTGTTGAGGAGGTTTGCGGTATCATCGGTGAATAGATATCGGCCGCATAGCGCTAAATTTGATGGAGTTTGCTCAGGATTTGGTTTTTCGATTATTGTGGTTATTCGATTCCCATGCAGCGATACAATTCCATAATTTTGCGGGTCTTCAACAGCAATTAGACCAACGCATGGCAGACCGTTTTGTTGAAAATTATCAACTAATAATTTAGATGCGTTTGAGGGAATGTAATTACTCGGTGTCGAGTAATTATCCAATACAATATTATCTCCAAGTAAAACCAAAAATGGACCGTTGATTGAATGTAATGCGCAATTAATTGCATCCCCTAAACCTCTTGCTACGCTCTGAACATGAACCTGCACATCTACATCATTGAAAGGAGAAAGAAGGTTTGGATCAATATCCGTCCTAATGTTTTCTAATTCAGAATTGTCAGCGATAATAGATGAGAAATCCTTTGCTGGTGATGAGATAATATGGATTCTTTTTACCCCTGCGTGAGATGCTTCTCTAGCAAGATGAGAAATTGCTGGGATATCAACTAGTGGTAACGATTCTTTTGGAACCATACCGCTTGCTGGAAGCATCCTTGAGCCTAATCCGCCCGCGACAATGATTGCATCCTCAACAGCCGCCATCTGTTCTACGATAGCGCCATGGCTTTCAAGGGTCACGCCCCGTGGAGGTCACATGGGAGGGAATGTTAACTGGAAACCATTAGCGGCTGTAGGCGCTATTTTAGTTGGTTTCACATTCACTGACCTTTCGCCAAAGGGGCCTTGGAATGATGCTACTTTTACTTCTGGCTCAATAGGGCTCATGGGACTAACCATGCTTTACATGGCTTGGTTTAGGTTTACATTTAATCGAGCAGGTTTGGTTCCGACAATGGATTTATGGAAAAATCCAGAAAAGACATCGCTTAGAGTTATTGCAACTGGAATTGTAATGATGATAGGAGCTTACATCATTGGAAGGGTTGATTTTTTCCCTGAACCCGCAGGGCTGATAGTTACGTTGATTGGCACTTTGACTTTGACAAACGGTGTTTATGTTTGGATGTCAGTTACTGGCCCACTATCAGAGACTAGTGATGAATCTGAATGATTAATCAAGGAATCCCATATCATCTAAGATATCTAGGGCATCGTTTAATTTTGGCAATTCGCCTTCAGTCATATCAGAAACATGTCTCTCAACTATCACTGGGTTTGTTGGCATTTCAGCGTCTTCGTTTAGCCACTGTTCCCATTGTTTAACTCTAGACTCATCCTTAATCCGCATTGGGGCCCATAAGGGTTCCAAGTCTAGATTTTGTAGCGACTTTATTGTAGAAGCGAACCTATTAGCATCAACTTGATCCATTCGTATCAATAGCTCTTTCAATCTTGTAAGAACTACCTCGTCTCCATCTTCCCATAATTTAGGAATGATTCCCCGTGAATCATCCTTGAATTCTTCCATATAATCTCTTATTGTATGAACTATGTTTCTCCTTACAACTGTCGAACTATGACTGCACAATTCTAGAATTTTGTCAGCCCACATATTTTTGTCAAGGAATCGTAAATCGCCTGCTGTAGCGCTTGCAGCGGCTAAAACGCTATCATCATCGTCTTCTAACATCTTTTCGAAAAGTGGAATAGCATCGTGCGCTATTCTCCTAAACAATCTCGTTAACACATCAGCCATAGCCCGACGAGTCAGAATATCTTCTCTTAGGTTGAGTATTCGAATACACTCCTTTCCTGAATCAATATCACCCTCTATTAAACGAGCTAAGCATGATACAACTCTTGTTGACACCTCATCGGATTTATCAGACGCTCTTCTAACTAGAATTTCAGAAATTCCTAGTGGTTCAATCAATTCTTTTCTTTCGAGCAATAATTTACACCATTCAATCAAGAGTTTTCTTTTCTCTTCTCCGCCATTTTCTAACTGATTTAACATCCATTTGGCAGCTTCTGCACCTGCATCATGAGCGATAACTGCTGTCGTTCTAGGAACTACTGCATGAGGATTCCAATCAATGTTTGAATTGGTCACCTCAGGTTGTGTATGCCAGGTGCCCGGTCTTTCAGCAAGTGCAATTGATTCGACCAAATGATAGCCCTGGTGCACTGGTTGACCATGTGATGCATCACTTAGTCCGTTTAGTAAACAAATCGCCAACCACCATCTATCCGGATCTGGACAAGACCTATCTAATGATTGGGCAAACCATTCTGTCGCCATAGCAAAAAGCAATCTCTCGTTCAAAACATCTAATCTTCTTAACAAGAATTTTTCATGAATTTCAAAAGGGTCATCAGATAGATTCATTCTGTGTGGGACGATTAGATCAACGACTATTGACAAATGTCTGTCAAACATTCCTTTATCGGCTTGTAGTAAAGCAACCCCTTTCTCCGACAATTCTTTTCCTTCAGTGGGATGGATTGGAGGGAAATCTGGGTCAAACAGTGGAGGTTCTGGTAACGGCCAAGACTTAGCGCCTTTCTCGAGTGCTTTAGCCAGCCTTTGTGCTAGAGAATCCAACACCTTTTCAGATACCCTTTTCCGACTTTTCATTTGAACCCCCCTGATAGGAGTTGATTTTATTTTACTCAAATGTCAAGTTCGATGTTGAGGTTTTGAATCAATTCTTTGTATCGATTTCTGATGGTAACTTCGGTAACTCCTGCTACTTCAGCAACTTCTCTTTGGGTTCTTCTTTTACCGCATAGTACGCTTGCAATGTAGATGATTGATGCTGCGATACCGGTTGGCCCCCTTCCGCTAGTCAATTCTTTTTCTTGTGCTGCTTTGATAAGTTCATGAGCCTTTGATTCAACTTCAGCATCAAGACCTAATCCAGAACAGAATCTGGAGATGTAATCTTCCGGCCCGGTTGGCATGATTTTCATCTTTAGTTCACGAACCATGAATCTGTAGGTTCTTCCAATTTCTTTTCTTCCGGTTCTACTGGCTTGTCCGATTTCATCTAGTGTTCTTGGAACGTTACATTGTCTGCATGCTGCATACAACGATGCTGCTGCTACACCTTCGATGGATCTTCCACGAATTAATCTCTTCTCTACTGCTTTCTTGTAATTGACGGCTGCTGCTTCTCTCACAGACTTTGGAAGTTCTAATCTACTAGCCATTCTGTCTAGCTCAGCAAGTGCCATAGCGAGATTTCTTTCAGTTGCATTTGAAACCCTAGATCTCTTTTGCCACTTCCTCATTCGGTAGAATTGTGAACGGTATCTCGAGTTGATTGTTTTACCAGAGTAATCCTTGTTTTGCCAGTCGATATCAGTAGACAATCCCTTGTCGTGGAGCATAACAGTCATTGGCGCACCGGTTCTAGCTCTTTGGTCGCCTTGTTCAGGGGAGAACACACGCCATTCAGCGCCTTGATCAATTACATTGTCCTCTAATACTAATCCACAGTCGTCACAGACCACTTCTCCGCGCGTCTCATCACGAGTAAGAGATCTGCTTCCACAATCACTACATTTTACGATGTCTTCTACTTGTTGGTTATCCATAATTATCCCTCCACATATTACCTAAAGTAATACATTAAGCATTAAACCCTCCAGCAGGGGATATTTAAATCTTATTTAGACACCATTAATAAATTTTCTATGCCCACTTCCTTGCAGTAGCACGATTAGGCTTTTTTTCCAAAAAACAACCGATTTTATTTTAATAAATAGCAATTTTTGGAACATCCAATTTTATTATAAATTTATGAAAATTTCTTACTCTCCGAACTCGTTATACGGAGTCCCCTCGTGAACCGGATGGGGCAGGGATATGAGTGAGGGTTGGCCGCCGAAATCAATTCAACTAAATCCTGAAAAAAGAGTTCTATTCCTCACCAAAGACCTTGATTTGATTAAGAAGCAGTTGTATGAGGGATTAAATCTTAGAATGGAAGAAGTTAGTCCTGCTGACCTACTTGATGACATCAATACAGACATGATGACTCCTGCGTGGGTGTGTTTTGACCACGCTCCTTCTGAAATCGCAAAAAATGCATATGCTGGATTGATGCATGAAGGCATGAGAGTCTTCAATGAAAATGCATTAATCAATGGGAATTTCGAAGTTATAGTATCTGGTCAAAGAAAAGGTACTGGATCATCAAGAGAAACCGCTGCCCAGTGTGAGCGCTGGGCTGGAATTAGAATAGTTATCGCTTCCTCTTTTGCACCTATTCACGAAAGGAACAACATCAATCTAGGACAATTAATGGGCGGATATGATGTCTTATCAAGGCTTCAAAACGGAGAAAATATACCATTGTCAGAATTTACAAAAAAATACGATCCTGTTACTCAAAAGGTAATCGAAAACGGTGGCCTCTTCGCATTTGCATCCAAACTCAGTAACAGGGAAATCACACTTCCTCCACTAAATACCGATGAAAGACCTATGACTATGGCTGAGAAGATAATTGCGAGAAATCTTGTCGGACAAAAAGAAGGGCAGTGTGTAAAACCAAACGACCCTGTGATCGCTCAAGTACAAGGTGGTTACAGTCACGAATTTACAACAGCGCAAGTTCACACCTTCCTAAGTGAGGAATATGGTGAAGACTATCAGTTGCCTAACCCGGATAAGTTTGCAGTATTCGAAGACCACCTGCTATATGCAGAGCATAATCCTAAATTCGTCCCTCACATGAATAAAGTTCAGACTCTTCGAGACTTACAAGTAGAATTCCAAAGGCACACAGGCGTAAGGGATTATTCTGCAAAAGATGGTGTTTCTCCGGGTATTTGCCATCAAGTAGCAAGGGAGGAATTCATTGAGGTTGGAGATTTCATACAAGCTACTGATTCTCACACCTGTATGGGTGGTGCAACTAATGCACTCACATACGGAGTTGGTGCTACCGAATATGCTAGTTTGGTTTATTCGGGATTCACATTCGCTAAAGTCCCCGAATCAATTAGATTCGAACTTGTTGGTACTCTCAATAAAGGTTGCACGGCAAAGGACGTAATTCTATACATTCTTGCCGACCATGCAAGAAAGGAATTAACGCTAAACCGTTCTATGGAATTTGGCGGACCTGGGCTCGTTTCACTTTCTGTTGATGAACGGGCTACGCTTTGTAATATGGCTACAGAGTGTAGTGCAAGAACTGGAATCTGTGAAGCAGATGATATGCTCTATGACTGGATGGAAAAATCTCAAGGTTTGTCAACAGATGATATGAGAAATCTTTCTGTCTCTCCAGACGCTGATGCGGTTTATGATGGCGGAATTCACACAATTGATCTATCCGATATTGTGCCAATGGTTGCCCATCCTGGTAACCCTGACGAAGGAATTCCTTCCGACCCCACTAATGGTGCGAACATTTCCGAAATAGGCGCTGTGTCAATTGACATCGCATATGGAGGCTCATGCACTGCTGGTAAGGAAGACGATGTTGCATATTATGCACAAGTTTGCCAGGCCGCTGATGACGCTGGTTTAACTGTCATTGAAGGCGTTGATTTCTACATTCAATATGGCAGTGGGTTAGTCAAAGATTTGGCGGTTAGAAAGGGGTGGCATGAGCTATTCAAGAAAGTCGGTGTCAAATTGATTGATCCTGGGTGTGGTGCGTGTATTGGCGCTGGGCCAGGAGTTTCAATAACTCCAGAACAAGTTACTGTATCAGCGATTAATAGAAATTTTCAAGGCCGCTCGGGGCCAGGAAAGTTGTACCTGGCAAGTCCACTAACTGTAGCATCAAGTGCGTTTTTAGGTAAAATTACTGCGTGGCAAGATGGTCTCTTCGATGAAGTGGTTTGATGTCAAACAGGATGATTGCTTGGTTGAGCATCCTTGGAGTTGTTGTTGGGATTGCGTTTTCAATTTTTTTAACCCAGACATTGTTGGCACCAGTTATTGAAAGAGCCGACTGGTTTCCCGACAATGGCATTGTTGGAGTCGTTCTTTGGTTGTTCTTGTATGTATTTTTAGCACTATTAGCCGCACCTGCTAGTTTCCACAAATTTATCTCGGGCATACTGTTTGGTTTTTGGCTAGGCTGGGTCATTGCATTCATTGGGGCTGTAATGGGAGCAATTCTACCCTTTTTACTTGCAAAAAAATATCTGCATGGATTCGTTGAAAACAAAACTGCTAACAAGCCAGTTATCAAAGGCGTGAAAAAAGCAGTGAAAGATAATGGATTCAAATGCGTTTTTCTGACCAGAGTTAGTCTAGTAATGCCTTATGCGATGCTGAATTATGGATACGGCTTGACAGATGTATCGTGGAAAGATTACATTCTTGGCTCGGCGGGTATGATCGTACCTAGTGCACTTTACGCTTACTGGGGGTCACAGTCAGCAGATATTGTATCAGCAATTAATGGAACAAGAGACTGGACATACTGGACAGCCCTTACTGCTTCGATAATTCTCACAATATGGATAATTTACTATTTGCGAAACCTAACTGTTGCAAATATCGGCCTTAGCGAAGGGAAATGAATACCATCATTCAATAACCTCGGCCATCGGCCTTACTATGCTCAAGGCCCAACGTCATTAGGACGGAGGAGGACCTTAGGTGGTGAATAAATGGCTGGTATCGCAGATAAGATGGCAAGCAACCAAAAACAAATTGCAATATCAGAATTTTTTGAGAAAAACAAACATTTCCTTGGTTTTGATTCACTACAAAGGTCACTTATTACAGCAGTAAAGGAAGCTGTTGACAACTCATTAGATGCTTGCGAAGAAGCACGGATCCTTCCTGAAATTCGAGTTCAAATTACTAAGGTCAATACTAGCAAAGATATCTTGGAATTAGTTACCGAAGATAACGGCCCAGGTATTCCTCAAAAGAGCATAGAGAAGGTTTTCGGACAATTGTTGTTCGGTTCAAGATTTCATGCCATTAGGCAGAGTAGGGGTCAACAAGGTATTGGAATCACTGGAGTTGTGATGTATGCTCAATTAACAACTGGAAAGCCGACAAATGTCGTTTCAAAAATTTCCACCGAGACATCTGCTGTTACTGTAGATATTGGTTTAGACACTCGTAAGAATAAGGCTGTAAAGTCAAATCAAGACAGAATTGTCTGGACAAAACATGATGGTTCCCTCAAAGAACACGGTTTGAAGGTCACTACAAGAATGAAAGGGAAATATCAGAGGGGAAGTAAATCTGTATACCAATATCTGAGAATGACTAGTATCGTTAATCCGCATGCAGACATCATATTCATTGACCCTGATGGCCAAGAATTTCACTGGCCAAGAGTTACTGAAAGGCTGCCCCGTAAAGTAGATGCAATCAAGCCACATCCCCATGGAATTGAGCTCGGACAATTACAGCGAATGTGTAGGGAGAGTAGGGATTCTAGGATGAGTGTATTCTTACGCCAGAATTTCTCTGGTGTTTCGATGAGAGCAGCTAAGGATTTGTGTGCTGCTGCTGAACTAAAGGTTGAAAGAAAGCCCACGAGTTTGAAACCAGATGAAATTCGAGCGTTGTTAGAAACCTTCCAGGGAGAGAGGAAATTGGGCGGGAAAATAGTGAAACTATTGGCTCCCCCTACTAATTGTCTTTCCCCTATTGAAGAAATGCTAATCAAAAAAGGATTATCCAAGACTATTGATTCAAAGTTTATCGCAACCATGACTAGAGCACCTAGTGTTAGCCATGGCAACCCGTTCCAAATTGAAGTAGGGCTAATCTTTGGAAACGATTTGCCGTCTGACAAGCATGTCGAAGTTTTAAGATTCGCAAACAGAGTTCCTCTGATGTATCAACAAGGTGGTTGCTTGCTAACAAAAGCGATTGAAAGTGTCGATTGGAGACAATATGGATTAGATCAAGCAGGTGGTAAAGGATTACCAAAGGGTCCCGCTGCAATACTTGTCCATTTGGCAAGCACTAATGTTCAATTTACATCTGAAGCAAAAGAGGCTCTGGCAGATAACGAATTTGTTTTCGAAGAAGCAAGAAAAGCCATGCTCGAAATGGGCAGAGGTTTGAGGAAACATCTTGAGAAAAAGAAGAAAATGGCAAAAACCCGAGAAAAATTTGAACTTATCAACGATATTTTGCCTGCGATTGCAGAAAAATCAGCTGCGATTCTGGAAAGACCAGTACCAAGTTTAGCTGGTTCTATTACAAGGATTATGAGTGCTGTAATCTGTAATGAAACGACAACTTGGAATAAAGAAACAAAGATGACAGATGTCAGCATTACACTATTCAACTATACTTCAAGGGCGAGAAGTTATTCCTTGTTGGTAAATTGGCCTGAAAAAGAAGGTTCTGAAATGAAAGGAAATGATAGAGGGGGTAGAAAGGAAGCAACCGGTATTTGGGGTTGGAAACTTGAAACCTTAGAGCCTGGTGAAAAAGCATTAATCGAATATTCTCTCTCTAATTTAGAAAAGGGCGATTGGACGGAAACAGATGTATTCTTCCGAGGCACACAAGATGTAATTGGAGCAACAAAACTTGACGAAAAGATGCTAAAAGAAATCCGTAATCAAGAACAAATGCTTTCTGATGAAGATGGCGAAACAAATGAGGAAGAAACTAGCATTACTGAGTCCACAGAAGAAGTAGCAATTAGCCACCAAGAGATTATTGAAGAAGAGCCGAAATCCACCAATTCAAAACAAACTACACTGTTTGGAGGTGATGCATGATGGCAAGGGTGAATGATCCAGAATTGACAAAGCAAAGATTACATCTTGTTGTAGAAGAAATGTATGATAAAATCGTAAAGGGTGAGCCCCCAACTATGACGCTTCCTGTCAGGACGAAAAACAATATTGGTTTTGACAATAAACTAGGTGTCTACAAATATGGAAAGAAAAAGTCTACTAGAGATGCAACTAGCCTTGGTTCAGCAAAGAATCTCCTCAGAGCATTGCATGTTGTCGAATTCATTGAAGAAATGATTGAAACTGGTAAATCATCTACACTAAGAGAAATGTATTACATCTCGGAAAGTTGGGGCTTGGGTAAATTCGGAAGTCAAAATGAATCGAATAATTTGGCCGAAGACTTAGAAGTTGTAACTACATGCCTAAGAGAGGATTTCAAACTTAGGCCAGAAGAAGATGGTGCCAGAATAATTGGCAACATAACTGTCAATGAACTAAATCGAAGAGGGCAATGGATGACAATTAATGCTCGTGATGATGTTGGGGATTCTGGTTATGGTGTTCCATACAATGTCGAAATAGAAAAAATTCAGTTGAAAGAACATGATGTAAATTTCATCATGGCGATTGAAACGGGTGGTATGTTTGACAGATTAGTCGAAAATGGTTTTGATGAAGACTACAAATGTGCGCTTGTTCACCTGAAAGGTCAACCAGCAAGATCGACGAGAAGAATCATGAAAAGAATGAGTGAAGAATGGGACTTACCAGTTGTTGTATTCCTGGACGGCGACCCATGGTCATTCAGAATTTTTGCATCAATAGCCTATGGAGCGATTAAGACTGCGCATATTTCAGAATATTTGGCCACTCCAACCTCAACATATCTTGGCATTACTGCTGACGACATCGTTGCTTATGACTTGCCATCGGATGACTTGTCTAAGAAGGATGAAGAGGCTCTAAAAGCTGAATTATCAGACCCAAGATTTGCAGATGGTTGGTGGCAAGACCAGATTAATATGATGCTTGATTTAGGTAAAAAGGCTGAGCAGCAGTCATTAGCAAAGTATGGTTTAGATTTCGTTACTGACACATATTTGCCTGAAAAACTTAGTGAACTTGGACTCTAATGATGCGTTTGATTCAAGTTCACTGGCTTAGTGGCTTGCAACATGCAATCCGTCCAGAGCCCATCGCCTTGGCCAAAGCGGATTATGATAATCGGTCTTGGTTTAGTGATTGTTGGGATAATTTCCGCTTTCACCTATGCTTCTGGTTTTACAGACTACTACGACCCAAGAATAGTCTCCGAACATACCGCTGAAATTGATGAGGTCAATTCTTTCGAGTTAGAGGAAGGGTGCTGGGTCGTTTATGTTGAAGGTGAAAAAGGAAATTATGAAGTAGAATTCAACTTCGTTGAAGATGGTACCATTGGGGCTAAAATTCCAACAGATTGTAATACAGATTTTACCGCTCAGGCCTCGGATACTGATTTTGGGTTAATATCAAAATTGAATGTAGAAAGTGATTCTGAAGTCACTGTTTCCATTAATTGTGACGAAGAGGATGCATGTAACAACAAATTACACTTTGTTAATGGCGATGAAGTAGTATACGACATGATTACTGACGCTCCATTGTTGGTAACTTGTGCATTCTGCTTAACTGGATTAATTTTAATTCCAATAGGTTGGTTGATTACTGTAATTAACAAAGGTCATGCTAAATCTGTTGAATTAGTTCAAAATCCGGTTGTCATTACACCTGATGAGTATGAAGATGACCTGATGAGTACCCCTCAAGACATGTTAACAACGGATGATCTTTACCGTTTAGTTAGAGGCGAATTACCTCAGGGTGAAGACCCATCTCAAGATGTCCCTTCTCCGTTTACTGATAGTGACACTAGAGTTACGAGCAGGGTAAGCACTCCTGTAAAGAAAAATACTGGAGGCTCTATCAACAGAGCAAGTGGTTACACGCCAGAGAACCTTCCGAAAGACGAATCTTGGAAGAATTGGGACGAAGGTTGATTTATTTCGCAGTGAGGTTCATAGATAACCTATGAGTAGGTAACCTTAGGTTGTCAAGTTATGGTCGACATAGATGATGCGCTTTCAGTCTTTCAAAACAAAGCACGTAGAGACATTCTGGAACGTTTAGTTAGAGAGCCCCATTACCCTTTACAGATTGCAAACCAGATAGGAATTTCACAACAAGCTGTCATGAAGCATCTTAATTTCTTGGAAAAAAAGGGTTTCGTCGTGAAAATGCGAGTTGCAAGCAATAAGGGTGGGCCGCCAAAAAACATCTATTCTGTCCAAGAGTCGATTTCAATTCGAATCGATTTAGGTCCCGACCTTTTCCAGTGCTCACAGCGTTCCCTTCCTTCAGGCGGGCCGCTAAAATTGACAACAAGATTACCAAATGAAGTAAACGGAATAGCAGAAATGGTCAGTGGGAGGAAGAGGATAAGCGTTGGAGAAGGCGCTTTCCATCTATCTAAAATAACTGAAAGTATAGAAAAGTTAGACCGAGAGAGAGACGCTTTAGTATCACTTCATCAACAAATCAAACAAAGGGTTTCTACTACTGTTGATTCAGATTTTGAATCCTATGAACAGAGATTAATGATCCACAATATCTTAGAAGCGCCAGGAGCTAAATTTAATTTCAAAAGCTTCGCTAGTGAATTAAATCTCGGTGCGGAAGCAACTGAGAAGCTAATAGAAGATTTACGAGTAAGAATGGTGAGGCACATGGCTGAACGGTCTGGCCAATTCATATCCGCCTCTCAAACAACAGAGTTGCCTTGGTGGGCAGCCCTAGGCATAGATTCTAGAGATTAATCTAGAACTTATGCTTGTGGATTGTCATCTTGTAATACTGAAATCAAACTGCTTTGTTCAGCGATTTTACCCTTAACTTCAGACCTGCGGCCTTTCCCTACTAGGTATAGAACGCCGAATAATGAGAATGTCAGCATTAGAACACCAAATGGCAGAGCCCATGTACTGATTACTTCTCCAGCAACGTCCAAGAACGGAGAACTGCTTTCTAACTCTTCACTAATTACTTTGATGTTATCTTGTTCAGACACTTCCACAATTGAATTTGTAGGATCTACTACAACCATAACTTCATGTGAACCTGCGGATACAGGATAAAGAAGGTATAATTCAATTGAATTACCTTTTCCTGCGTCATCTGGTGCTCTTATTGCTCCAACTGTTTGTTTCATAACAATAGAATCTTCAGGACATCCATTTTTGTTCACTTCATCCCTCACATCAGCATCTATCTCACTGAATTCGCAAAGCACAACTTCGATGTTGGTTGCATGCACGTTTCCTTTGTTTTCGATTACAACTCTGACTGGAATCGATTTGTCAACATCATTGCTTGTTTGCTCAACATCAACTTCTTTGATTACCAGATTTGGAGCACGTAGTTTCAATGTGATTATCTTCTCATTGGTATCAAGAAGTTCTCCTGTCCATTCTGGGCTATCATCATGGTCGCCGTCATCTTCCATTCCACCAGCTTCACTAGTTACTTTCAGTCCGATGTACCTTGTATCCAGTTTAGCACCGGTTGCGATGTTAACTGTAGCAACCATAGTGTGTGTAGTATATGGCATCATTTCTGGAAGTCTCCACTCGTCAAGGTCTGTAATGTATACACAAATATCATCTGGAATCTCATTATCAGCCACATATTCATCAAATGTAGTTCGAATACACTCTGTTTCAACAATTAAGTCGCTTCCGACATAATTAATCATTCTCCATTCTACACTCCACTTAGATAGAGCACCCATTCCAGGAAGTGTGTTCCAAATGATTGCTCCTGTGGATGGGTCTTTGTCTGAAGTATGGTTATGAAGTGACGGAGTGTCCGGAACGTTACCTGCATTTGTAATGTTTACAACAAAATCTACAATCTTACCAGGCGCACTGGTTTTGACATCATTATCAACGCTAGGATCCATGAATATCTGCATATCATAGAATTCCTTGACCGTTACTTGGAACACAATTTCGTCCCTCAACCTAGTCCTATGACCTGTGTCATCTGGGTAATCTTCTTCGCTGAATGCTTGGATAATAATGGTATAATCTCCTGCAGGCACTTGTGTTGGTACGTTAATTGTGATATCAATTGTCTGAGATGTGTCTCTAGATAATTCAGTCAATATGCTTCGTGGAACATTGATGTCCCATAGTACATCGATTCCTTTGTCGTCATAGACTCTACCTAATCTCAAATCATATCTGTCTGGACCATTTCCTGTGTTAGAAATTGTTGTCGGAACAGCCCAAATCTCACCAGGATTCGTTTCGATTTCAGTATATTCTGCTTCGGCATCTAATGAGAATACATGTATGACGTTTGTCGATAAGGTAACTGAATCCGCCACTCTTGGATAACCTTCGAGATATGCTTTGACTGTTACAGCAGGGCCAAGTCCAGCGTTCGCATTAACTGGAGCACATACTGAGACTCCGACGTTGTAAGTTGTGCCTGTCGGCCATAACCGAGGACTATTTGGATCATTTATATCTCTTGGACCAGGGGCGTTTGAAAAGTCTAATTCGACTGTCCAATGGTCTTGTCTCCATGTGTTCATATCCACTTCAGCGGGTTTTGCTTCAGGAGCGCCGGGTGTTTGGAATACCAGATATCCTGCTTCGTAATTCTTGATTACTCCAATATCATAAGATGCGCAAGATGGTGCGCCCGTACTTGGTGAGGGTAATACCATTTCACTTGTATCAAATATTTCGAATACAATATTTCCGATACTACGTATTGACACGTTAATCCATAATTCAAGAACATCATAGGTTCCTTTTTCTATCGATTTAATTGGCTCTCCCTCAGACCATCCTTTGACGTAAACAACAAATGTTCCAGGGTCTTGCTCTGTAGGAACTGCGATTTCTAGATTCTTCGTGACTGATTGCCCAGGGTCTAATGCTACTTGCATCGGGAAGCCAACTTGCCAACCAAATGGCAGCAACCACTCTTGCCTTCCTTCTAAGCTGTTAGGGTCATAGAAAGCATATGTGTCATACACGTTACCTGTGTTGGTAATTGTAATCGAGAAAATAGCGGTTTGCCCTTGTTCCACGTCAGCCATACGGTGGCTTGTATCCAAGTCAATACCGTGAACTACATCCATCAGAGTAAGTGTTGCTCTATCTGATCTTATTGCTGGGTCTTTATTGGATATTGCTGAAACTACAATCTCTGCGAGTTGGTCTTCATCTGCTTGATAGATTGACGGTGCTTTAACACGGAGATAGAATCTCGCCAACTCTCCACCTTCTAGGAAGATTGGTGTATCATCAAATATTGCGGTGTGATTGTTTGAGAAGTAGATGTTAGCCGTCCAATTTTCAGGCACACCTGAGATGTTCAGGTTGTAAGTGTCAGCAACTAGATCCTTTGGACCAGGTGTTGTATTATTGATTGTCATGTTGTAAATCGTTTGCTCACCAGGCTCTATTACGTGGTAATATGTTTCACCAGCATCGAATTCAATATCGACTTGTCCTGTTAAAACATGAGAATAACAGATTGTCCAAGGTCCACCGTTGGTTTCGTCAGAACACTTGTTTGTGTCAGACCACGCGATGTGTGCACCGCTACCCAAGTCGTTTGCGAATGCAGGAGGTTGTCCCAGCGTAGGCTTAGACAGTTGATTTGGACCAAGTTTGAATGACTTCCAAGAGGTCACTGGTGTAGAGTTCCATGCATCTAAAGCAGTCTCCCCAGGACCTGTATTTTCGGTTGCGTTCAATCTTGTGTATCGGATTTCTTCGGATGCGCTTGCGTTTCCGAAATCAAGCCATGCTATGTGCACATTGTTTTGTGGGTCTGTTAGCAGAGCAGGGTATGCAGAAGTTTGGCTGCTTCCCTGCGGCATTTGTTGCATGCCCTCTACATTGGAAACTGGAGTATCCTCTATTCTCTTAATTTGATATGTGGATAGTCCTTGAGGAACACCGTCCCATTCACCAGCTCCTTGTAGTCTTAGTTTTGTGTAGTAGATCTCGTATGGAACGTTCTTTTCGAACCCATAATCTCGACCATCCATCCATGCAATGTGAGTATTTCCTTGTAGGTCAACTGCTATTGAAGGATGGAATGAGAAAGCGTCATCTATTGTTACACGTGTGTCGTTAACAACAACTAAGTGTCCTTCAGACCCTCTTCCTGTGTCCTCTTGGTAACCATTGCCCATAGTCTTGTGTCCTGATTGACCAGGAGTCCATTGCTGATCGTTTTGCATCTTACCATATGGATCTAGAACGGTCATGAAAATTTCACGAGAGTTGTTTGTAGAGATGTAAACCATTGCTTCTACAAGTAACTGCATTTGGCTTGCTCCTCCAGTTCCAGATGGGAATTCGTAGGTTTGACCGCCAGCGTCCGTCGATCTAATAGAGGTCCCTGGACAGTTTCTGGTGTTTGTAGATACTACGCCATTAGGACATTGTGCTAAATCCTTCATGTGTGATTCTACTGCGCCTGCTCCTCCCCATGATTGGCCATATAGTCCAACAGGAATTACTCCAGCGTTTACACAGTTATCGTGAGCCTCCTGAATTGATGCGGTGTCATCTGCTCCTGTAGCAGGGTCTCCATCCTTTGGACCTTCGTCAGATACTGGAATTACTATCTTTGTTGCATTCGGGTTCCATCTGTGATCGTTAGCTGTTGGAGGGTTTCCTGGTACATTTCCTATTGTGTCTTTCCAAGATAGACAAGCCCAGTTTGAACCTGGTCCCCAATCTTCACCTGAATATCCTGAGTACTCTGCGTTGTTGTATACTGTATTAGTCAGTTTTCTAATTCCACCAGAATCATCGCCTGGAGATTGCCCCAAAGGCGTTGTACGTGGCCCCTGACCATTTCCTCCAGATTGGCCTGTTGCATATGCAGATGCGCAGTTTCCAGATTGACCTGCGCTAGGAATATTGTTTCCTAGTCCGTAGATTGTTTCGAATACAGTCATGTTACCTTCTTCAAGCATTGGTTTTAATCCCTTGAAGTAGCCGCCTGATGCGAAGTTTCCACCATAAATTACAGTACAAACATCAGCCCATTCTGAATACATGGAACCGGAGGTATC
>MDTG01397421.1_pt1 | contig 18644 bp, 12 predicted proteins | sample 811421 | NCBI WGS metagenome assembly MDTG01 (sample SAMN05326645, study PRJNA326480) | marine metagenome | isolation source: seawater | place: Pacific Ocean: South East | collected 2011
CCGGCCCCGTCTCCGGCCCCGTCTCCGGCCCCGTCTCCGGCCCCGTCTCCGGCCCCGTCTCCGGCCCCGTCTCCGGCCCCGGCTCCGGCTCCCTCTCGCCTGGATCGCTCATGAGTAAGCAATCCTATGCGATCCCCTCAGAGCTCGCCGTCGAAGTAGTCCACCCGCGGCTCGCGGCGCAGGAGCATTCGCACGCTGCGCACGTTGATCTTGTTGGAGTCGGGATACTCGGCCACGTCGTGCTTCAGCCGGTTGCTGAGCGCCAGATACACGAAGGGCGCCTCGCTCTCGTTGACGAACTGGTGCGCGACGCCGGTCCCGGGCGGGTAGCTGACGAAGTCGCCGGGGCCGAGGTCGAGCCACTCCTCCTCCTCGCCCTCCTTGCCCTGGCGCAGCCGGCCCTGGCCTTCGAGCACGTAGAACAGCTCCTCCTCGCTGTGGTGGAAGTGGTAGGGGCAAGAGCGCCGGCCCGGGTCGAGGCTGACGACGGAGAAGCCGAGGTCCTGCGCCCCGATCGCGAGGGCCACCTCCCGGCAGGTCGCGCCGTAGCGGTCCTCCTTCTCCCAGCGCTCTCCCTTCACCTCGCTCAGGTTGAGCACGTTGCCGTGCTTGCTGCGGTCGTTCGTCGTGTCGCTCATGAGCCCTCCTGCCCCAGGACGATATCCCCCAACGCTGGGCGCCCAAAGGGCGTATCCCTTGGGCTGGGGCTCTGGGCCCGCTAGACTCAGCCCCTGATCAACACAGGACTTAGGTCCTGCCTTCCCCACCCCGCGACCCTCGCCCGGAGGACAACGCAGTGAAGCACCTGCGACCCCTCCTGCTGCTCTGCCTGCCGCTCCTGGCCGCGGGCTGTCCCGACGCCTCCGCGCCGGGCGGGACCGCGAAGGCCAAGGAGGACGCCCCCAGCGTCCACGTGGCCACCGAGCCCCTGCGCGTGCGCCCCATGGCGCGCCTCTACCAGACCAGCGCCCGCCTGCGCGCTCGCCAGCGGGCGGCGGTCACGGCCCGGACCCGGGGCGTGATCCAGCGCTACCTCGTGGAGGAGGGCGCGCGGGTCAGGGCCGGCGCGGTCCTCGTCGAGCTCGAGGACGCCGAGCAGAAGATCGAGCGCGACGACGCCCGGGACGCGCTCCGCGATCGTCAGGTGGCCTGGGAGCGCGCCGAGCAGCTCTTTCAGCGCCACGCCCTGGCCCAGGACGCCCTGCGCGAGGCGCGCCTGGCCTATCACGGCGCCAAGCACCGCCTGGAGCGGGCCGAGCTGGCCCTGACCCGGACCCGGATCCGGGCGCCCTTCGCGGGGGTGGTCCTGGTCCGCCACGCCGACCCCGGCGCCCGCGTCGACGACGGCACGGCCCTGCTCGACCTGGCCGACGTGACCCCCCTCGAGGCCGACGTGGCCGTCCCCGAGCGCCACGTGCCGACCCTGCAGGTCGGCCAGGCCGCGCGCGTGATCGCGGGCGGCGCGACCTTCGCGGCCGAGATCGCGCGGATCGCGCCTCAGGTCGACCCGACCAGCGGCACGGTCAAGGTCACCCTCCGCGCCGAGCCGCGGGTCTCGCTCCGCCCGGGCAGCTTCGCGCGGGTCGCGGTCGTGACCGCCACCCACCCCCGCGCCCTGGTCGTCCCCCGCTCGGCGATCCTGAGCGAGGGCGGGCGCACCCACCTGTTCCGGCTCCTCCCCGAGCAGGGGCGCGTCGAGCGCGTCACGGTCCAGACCGGCTTCGAGGAGGCCGACTGGATCGAGGTCAGCGAGCCGAGCCTCCGCGCCGGCCAGCCGATCGTGACCCGCGGCGCGGCGGCCCTGGCCGACGGCGCGGCCGTCACCTGGGAGAGCGCGCCCGAGACGGCCGCGCCGGCCTCGACCGTGGCCCCCGTCCAGACCGGTGAGTAGCGCGAGACCCGGGGGCTGGGCCGAGACCGTCGTCCGGCGGCCGGTCACGGTCTTGACCCTGGTCCTGGCCGTCGCCGTGTTCGGCACCCTGGCCGCCGAGCGGCTCCCGAGCGAGCTGCTGCCGGACCTCTCCTACCCCACGCTCACGGTGCAGACGACCTACCCCGACGCGGCGCCGACCTCGGTCGAGCAGTTCGTGACCAAGCCGATCGAGGAGGCCGTGGGCGTGATCCCGGGCGTGCGCGAGCTGCGCTCGGTCTCGCGCGCCTCGCGCTCGGAGGTCGTGCTCGAGTTCGGCTGGGGCCAGAACATGGACCTGGCCGCCCTCGACGTGCGCGAGAAGCTCGGCCTGGCCGAGCTGCCCGAGGAGGTCGAGCCGCCGCGGGTCCTGCGCTACGACCCGGCGCTCGAGCCCATGCTCCGGCTCGCCCTGCGCGGGGAGGGGCGCGACCTCGACGAGCTCTTCGCCCTGGCCGAGCGCTGGCTCGAGCCGCGCCTGGAGGCCGTCCCGGGGGTGGCGGCGGTCAAGCTGCGCGGCGGCTTGGTCGCCGAGATCCAGATCGAGGCCGACCCCGACGCCCTGGCCGCGCGCGGCCTGACCCTGGCCGACCTCGAGCGGGCGCTGGGGCGCGAGGACGTGAACCTCCCGGGCGGGACCCTGCGCGATCGCGGCTCGGTGTTCCTGGTCCGGACCCTGCACGCCTGGGAGGACCTGGACGCGATCCGCCAGACGGTCCTGCGCGAGGGGGCGCCCGCCGCGAGCGGCCAGCCCTCCGCGGCCGACGCGGCCTTCGACCCGACCAAGCCCGTGCGCCTGGCCGACGTGGCCGAGGTCCGCCGCGGGGCGCGCGAGCGCGAGGAGGTCAGCCTGCTCGACGGCGCCGAGGTGCTCGAGCTGGCCCTCTACCGCGAGGGCTCCGCCAACCTGCTCGGGGCGGCGACGGCGGCCCACGCCGAGCTGGACCGCCTGCGCGAGCGCCTGCCTCAGGGGCTGGAGCTGGTCGTGCTCAGCGACCCCAGCCGCGCGATCGCGCGCGCCGTCACGGACGTGTGGTCGGCGGCGCTGATCGGCGGGCTGCTCGCGGTGCTGGTCGTCTACTTCTTCCTGCGCGACCTGCCCTCGACGGGGATCGTCGCGCTCACGATCCCGGTCTCGGTCGTGGCGACCTTCCTGCCGATGCTCCAGGCCCAGGTGACCCTGAACGTGATGTCCCTCGGCGGGCTGGCGCTCGGGGTCGGGATGCTCGTCGATAACGCGATCGTGGTCCTGGAGGCGATCGACCGCCGCCGCCGCGAGGAGGGGCTCAGCCGCCGCGCGGCCGCCGCGGCCGGGACCCGGGACGTGGCCGGCGCGGTCACGGCCGCGACCCTGACGACGGTCTCGGTGTTCTTCCCGATCGTGTTCGTGGAGGGGATCGCGGGGCAGCTCTTCCGCGACCTGGCCGTGACGGTGTGCTATTCGCTCGTGGCCTCGCTGGTGGCCTCGCTGACGCTGATCCCTGCCCTGGCCGGCCTCGACCCCGACGAGGTCTTCGCGCAGGCGACGGGCTTCGCGCGCCGCGGCGAGGGCGAGGAGGACGCGGGGCTGGTGCTCGGCCCGCTGCGCCTGCTCCCCGTGGGCGAGGGGCGCGCGGCGCGCGCGATCGGCGCGCTCCTGCTCCCGGCCCGAATCGTCGTCGGGCTGGCGCTCCTGCTCCTGGGGGCGCTCGCGTTCGGGCTGGCCTGGGCCTTCCACCTGCTGACCTGGCCCGCGGCCCGCGCCCTCGAAGGGCTCGGCGCGGCCTACCCCAGCGTCCTCCGCGCGGCGATCCGGGGGCGCGCGCTGGTGATCCCGCTCACGGTGGCGCTCTTCCTGGGCGCCCTGAGCCTGCTCCCCGGGTTGCCGACCACCCTCGTCCCTTCGCTGGCCCAGGGCCAGCTCGCCTACCGCCTGCGCCTGCCCGAGGGCACGCCCCTCGCGCGGACCCAGGAGGTGCTCGAGCAGCTCTGCCGCCCGCTCCAGGGCGACCCCCGCTTCCAGCGCGTGTTCGCGGTCGCGGGCAGCCTGCCCTCGACCGCCTCGGGGCGGCCGACCCAGGGCGAGAACCTGGGGCGCCTCGACGTGGTCCTGGCCGAGGGCGCCGACGCGGCGGCCGAGGCCGAGGCCCGCGAGCGCGTGCGCCAGGTGCTGGCCGCCGTGCCGACGCTGGTGGCCGAGAGCGTGGAGGCGCAAGGCTTCAGCCTCGCGCCGCCGGTCGAGGTGCGGGTGTTCGCCGACGAGCTGCGCGACCTCGAGGCGGCGACGGCCGCGATCACGAGTCAGCTGGCGCGGCTCCCGGAGCTGAGCGATCTGGGCGCGACCCTCGAGCCGGGCAACCCCGAGCTGCGGGTGCACCTGCTGCGCGAGCGGGCGGCTCAGCTCGGCGTGAGCGCCGAGGCCGTGGCGACGGCGCTCCGTCGCCAGGTGCGCGGGGTCGTGGTCGGGCGCTACCGCGAGGAGGAGAAGCGGCTCGAGGTCCGCCTGCGCGCGGCCGAGGAGCACCGCGAGCGCCTGGACGCCGTGGCCCGCCTGCGGGTCCGCCTCTCCTCGGGCGAGGTCGTGCCCTTGGGGGCGGTGGCCGAGGTGGTCGTCGAGCGGGGGCCCGCCGCGATCCACCACGCCAGCGGCGCGCGCGTGGCCCGCGTCCAGGCGCGTCACGAGGGGCGGGACCTGGGCGAGACCCTGGACCGGGTGCGGGGGCTGCTCGCCAGTCAGCAGCTCCCGGCCGGCGCGGTGGCCGAGCTGGCGGGGCAGGACCAGGAGCTGGCGGCGAGCTTCGCCTCGCTGCGGCTGGCGCTCCTGCTGGCGGTGTTCCTCGTGTTCGTGGTCATGGCGGCCCAGTTCGAGTCGCTGCGCCACCCGCTCGTGATCCTGCTCAGCGTGCCCCTGGGCGCGGTCGGGGTGATCGCGATCCTGTGGCTGACGGGCGCGGCGCTGAGCGTGCTCGTGCTGATCGGCGCGGTGATGCTCGCCGGGATCGTGGTCAACAACGCGATCGTGCTGGTCGACGCGGTCAACCGGCGTCGGCGCGCGGGCGAGGAGCTGGACGAGGCGCTGCTCGGCGGCGGGCGCGAGCGGCTGCGGCCGATCCTGATGACCACGACCACGACCGTGCTGGCGCTGGTGCCCATGGCCCTGGGCTGGGGCGCGGGCGACGAGCTGCGCGGGCCGCTGGCGCACACCGTGATCGGCGGGCTGCTCGGGGCGACGGTGCTGACGCTGGTCGTGATCCCCTGTGTGTATCGCGTGCTGGCGGGGCCGGAGCTGGGGCCGGAGGCGGAGCCGGAGACGGAGACGGAGACGGAGCCGGGGCCGGAGCCGGGGCCGGGGCCGGGGCCGGGGACGGGGACGGGGACGGGGACGGGGACGGAGACGGGGACGGGGACGGGGACGGGGGCGGCGTGAGGCTCGCCTCCTTTCCGATCTTGCGGCCCGTCGCGACCTCCATGGTCCTGCTCAGCCTGACCGTGGTCGGGGTGGTCGCCCTGACCCGGCTGCCCCTCGGCTTCCTGCCCGAGGTGCGCAAGCCCGAGATCGAGGTCGAGGTGCCCTTCCCCGGCAGCCACCCGCTCGAGGTCAGCCGGGAGGTGCTCGAGCCGATCGAGGAAGAGCTGGCCGCGATCCCGGGGATCTCCGAGCTGCGCGGGAAGGCCAACGCGGGGCGGGCGGAGCTCGACGTGTCCTTCGGCTGGGACGCCAACATCGACCTCAAGCGGCTCGAGGTGCGCGAGGCCGTCGAGCGGGTCCGCCTCCCGGCGGGCGTCGGGCGGGTGCGCGTGCGCACCAAGCGGCTCAGCTCGGGCTCGATCCTCAAGGCGCGGATCTCGGCGACCCGGGACCTGCGCAAGGCCTGGGACCTGCTCGAGCGGCGGCTGAAGCGGCCGCTCGAGCGCGTGGCCGGGGTGGCGGCGGTCGACCTCTACGGGGTCGACGCCGAGCAGGTCCGGGTCGACCTCGACATGGACGCCCTGCGCTCGCACCGGATCCCGGCCGGGCAGGTGCTCGAGGCCCTGCGGGGCGCGAACCTCGACCTCGACCTGGGCGCGGTGCGCGACGAGCGCTCGCGGAGCGACCTGCGCTTCACCGGGCGGCTGGACTCGCTCGAGGAGCTGGGGCGCGTGGTCGTGGCGCCCGGGGTGCGGGTCGAGGACGTGGCGCGCGTGCACCGGCTCTCGCCGCGGCTCAAGTATGGACGCCACCTCGATCGGCGCTTCGCGGTCGGGCTCGACGTCTACAAGGAGCCCTCGGCCAACACGGTCGCCACGGTCGAGCGCCTGCGCGCGCGGATCCAGGAGATCGAGCGCGACCCGCAGCTCGAGGGTGTGACCCTGCTCGTGTGGAACGACGCCGGCGAGGAGATCGGGCGCTCGCTGCGCGGGCTGGTCGACGCGGGGCTCTACGGCGGCGTGCTCGCGATCCTCGTTCTGCTGGGCTTCCTGCGCCGCCTGCGCACGACCGCGATCGTGGCCGTCGCGATCCCCTTCTCGCTCCTGGTCACGGCCGGGGCCATGTTCCTGCTCGGCGCGACCCTCGACGTGCTGACCTTGCTGGGGCTGATGCTCGGGGTCGGAATGCTCGTCGACAACGCGGTCGTCGTGATCGAGAACATTCACCGGCTCCAGGCGGAGGGGCTTCCTGCCCGCGAGGCCGCGATGCAGGGCACCCAGGGGATCTTCCTGGCGGTGGTCGCCTCGACGGCCACGACCCTGATCGTGTGGAGCTGGCTGCTCGTCGCCGACCAGAGCCCGCTCACGATCTACATGGGCGAGGTCGCGCTCACGATCTGCCTCTCGGTCGCCTGCTCGCTCCTGATCTCGCTGACCTTCATTCCCCTCGCGGCGGCCTACTTCGTGCCGGGGCGGCCGACCCCCGCGGGCCCGATCCTGCGCCGGCTGATCCCCGCCTATCGCGGCGTGCTGGCCTGGACCCTCGGGCACCGGGCGCCGACCTTCCTGGCCCTGGCCGGGCTGGCGGCGAGCGTCGCGATTCCCCTGGGGCGGATCGAGAAGAGCGGCGAGCCGCGCATGCGCCAGCGCGCGGTCCCGATCGGGATCGTGGTCCACGACCCGGCCAGCAAGGAGCAGCTCGAGGGCTACGTGAACCGCGTCGAGGCCTGGCTGCACAGCCGGCGCGAGGAGCTCGGCTACGAGACGGTCTACTCCTGGTACGACGAGGGCGGCTCCTGCGTGACCCAGGTCTACCTGCCGCGCGAGCAGGCCAACGACGCGGCGATCAAGCGCCTGCGCGCGCAGCTGCGCGAGGACCTGCCCCGTCTGCCCGGCGCTCGCCTCGAGGTCAGCGACCGGCAGTGGTGGCGCGGCGGCGGCTCCGACGAGGGGCGCCAGGTCGCGGTGGTCCTGCGCGGCTCGGACCCCGAATACCTGGACCGGGCGGCGCGGCGGGCCGAGGCGCTCCTGCGCGAGCTCCCCGGCGTGAGCGAGGTCCTCGGCCCCGAGACGCGCGGGCGGGAGGAGCTGCTCGTGCGCGTGCGCGACGAGGCGGCTCGGGACCTGGGCTTGCGGCCCATGGACGTGGCCGAGGCGGTCGGCTTCGCCTTCCGCGGCCGGCGCCTGGGGCGCTTCCGCAGCGAGGAGGGCGAGCTGGAGCTGGTCCTGGGGCTGCCGCCCGAGGCCCAGCCCGGGCTGGACTCCCTGCGCGACCTGCCGATCCCGCGCGGGACGACCCGGCCCAGCGTGCCCCTCGCGGCGGTGGCCGAGATCGAGCGGGCGCGGACCCCGGGCTCGATCGAGCGCTCCTTCCGCCAGACGAGCCTGCGCCTGAGCGTGCGCTTCCCCGGCGAGCTGACCTCGGAGGAGGCGCAGGCGCGGGTCACCCGCCAGCTGGCCCAGTTCGACCTGCCCGAGGGCTACAGCTGGGACTTCGGCGAGTGGGGCCAGCGCCGCGACGAGAGCCTGGCGACCATGTCGCGCGGGGTGACCCTCTCGATGCTCGTGGTGCTGCTCCTGCTCGTGGCGCTCTTTCAGTCGCTCAGCCAGCCGCTCGCGATCCTGGTCACGCTGCCCTTCGCCTTCCTGGGCGCGTTCTGGGCCCTCTACGGGTTCGGCTACGAGCTCGACGCCGTGGGCTTCATCGGCGTGATCATTCTGATCGGGATCGTGGTCAACAACGGGATCGTGCTCGTGGACCACGTCAACGCCCTGCGCGCGCAGGGCCTCGCCCGCCGCGAGGCCCTGATCGAGGGCTGCGGTCACCGGCTGCGCCCCGTGCTCATGACCGCGATCTCGACCCTGGTCGGCCTGATCCCGCTCGTGCTGAGCAAGTCGACCGTCTCGGGCGCCTACCTCGACTCGCTCGCGGTGGCCGTGATCGGTGGGCTGGCCAGCTCGACGGTGTTCACGCTCCTGGCCCTGCCGGTGTGGTACACGACGGTCGAGGACCTCGGCCAGGCGCTGCTGCGCCTGCTGCCGCGGCGCAGCGCCCAGGCGCCCCGCCTGGAGCTGCCGCGCGAGGCGGTGCTCAGCGCGTAGTCGCGTGCTCCAGCGGCGCGGCAGGCTCCGCGGACTCCGCGGGTTCAGCCTGCTCCGCGGCGGGGGCGCGGCGCAGCCAGGCGCTCAGCGGCGCGAGGCCTGGCAGGAGCTGGGGGAGGAAGGCGCGGGGAACGCTCTCGCCCTCGATCCCGAGCGGGTAGTCCTCGTGCTCGGGGCGGTGGTGGGTCCCGAAGATCACGTCGAGGTAGGGCGCGAGGTTGGCGAAGTTGTCCGCCTGCGCGCGCCGCGCGTGGTGCCAGCGATGCAGCACGGGGTCGCCCAGGAGCAGCCCCAGCGGCCCGAGGGGGAGCCGGGTGTTGCTGTGCACCAGGACCGCCCACACGCCGCGGAGGACCAGCAGCGGCATGATCGCGAAGGGGCTCACCCCCAGGAACATGCAGGGGGCCATCAAGAAGAGCTGGCTGTAGATCCCGTCGAGGGGGTGCTCGCGGTAGGCGGCCAGCCAGTCGAGGCGCTCGGCCGTGTGATGGACGCCGTGGAAGCGCCACAGGAGGGGCACCCTGTGCGAGAGGCGGTGGGCCCAGTAGAGGAAGAAGTCGCCCAGGACCACGACCAGGAGCGCCTGCAGGACGAGGGGCAGGGTCGCGACCGCGCCGGTCACGAGCGCTGGCCCGCGGAGCAGAACCCGCAGCCAGTCGTGGAGCGCGAAGAACACGCCGACCATCACGAGCATTTGGAGCGCGAAGTAGGCCAGGTCGAGCCCGATCCCGCGGCGGAGGTGCCCCTGCTCGCGCGCGCAGAAGGAGCGCTCCAGCGGGACGTAGATCGCCGCCAGGCCGACGAACACCAGCGCCATATTGAGGACGACGTCGCTCACGGCGGCTCCGCTACTGGCCGACCAGCAGGGTGCCCTCGGGCGGCTGCCCCGTGGCGGGGTCCACGGGGATCGGGGCCAGGGCGTAGTAGATCACCCCCAGCTGGTTGGTCGCGAAGTAGCGATCTCCGGTCGTGCCTGGCACCGCCGGCACGGCGGTGGCCCACCAGCCATCGAGGGCCGTCGTCGGCTTGCACTCGAAGCGGTAGCCCTGCTTCTCGCCGCTCCCGATCACCATGTCGATCAAGCCGGCTTCGGCGAGCCGGGTCAGCGTGCCGTAGCGCCCTCGGTCTTTCTTCTCGTGATACATGGACTGGGCCGACTGGAGCGTCTTGAGCGAGCCGATCGCCGCGCTCTCGTTGCCGTGGGTCCGGGCCGAGATCAGCTTGGGGCCCGCCACGGCGGCGATCCCTAGCACCACGACCGCCACGCAGCCGCAGGACCACAGGCTCGACGCCAGCTTCTTGCCCGAGCTCGCCTCTCGAGGCTTCGGCATGATTCACCTCTCCCCCCGAGACGCTATCCGATGGCAGCTCCGAGCACGCCTTGCCGACGCGCGGGAGCCTTCCTGGCCGCAAAGCGGGCGCCAGGCTCAAGTCCTGTGCGTGGGGAGAGGGCGGGTAGCCCCCTACCCAGGTGGGACGCGAGCGCGCGCTAGCGGGCGAACTCTCGCAGCAGGCGCGCGTAGTCCTGCAGCAAGAAGTCTCGACGGCGCTGCTCGAGGGGATCACGGATCTGGGTCAGCACGCCGCCCGCTCGCTTGGCGATCGCGACCATTCTGCTGCGCGCGGAGGGGCTGATCTTGTTTCGCTGCGCGAGGGCGCTGTTCAAGACGAGGCGCAGGCGGGCGGCCGCGTCGATGATCCGGGGCACGTCGCCAGCGCGGGTCGCGAGGCCGGCGCGGATCAGCTGCTTGGTCGGGCTCGGCTCGAGCTGGAAGGCCAGCTCGATCCAGGCGAGGGCCCGCTGGAGCTCGTCGGGGGTGGAGGCGGCGGTGTTGAGGCGGGCCTCGGCGCGGAGGCGCAGGGCGAGGGGCGCGTAGGGGGCGAGCAGATCGACCTCGGCGAGGCGGGCGTCCTGGGCGAGCAGGGTCGGCCAGTCCCGCTCGCGCGCGGCGAGGTTGAGCCGCAGCAAGCTCGCGAGCGCGTCCTCCCCGCTGGGCGGGGTCAGCGCCCCCTCCTCGAGGGTCGGCGCGAGGGCCAGGTAGCGGAGCGCGACCGAGTCGGGCGCTGCGGCCGCCGCGCGCGCGATCGCAGCCTGCTGGGCAGGCGAGCTCGGTCCGGCTGCGAATCGGCCGAGCCCAGGCAAGGTCGCAGCGATCCGCTGGTAGCGCAACGTGAGCCGCCTGCGGGCGAGCGCGCGCAGCAGGTAGAGCTGCTCGGCCTCGGACAGGCTGCTGGCAGGCCTCGCCCCATGGACGAAGGGGTCGTGGGGCGCGATCAGCCCGTCGAACTCCTCGGCGCTCATGCCGTCGCCGAAGGGGCGGCTCTGGGTGGCCATCCGGTTGTCGTCGTCGGTGATCAGGCGCCCCCGGGCGCCCAACGCGGCGCAGGCCGCGGGGGTCAGGGCCAGCGCGGCCTCGACGTCGAGGCGCGACACGATCCCGGTCTGCTGGAAGAGCGCTGGCTGCGCGTCGAGGAGGGCCTGGTCGACCTCGGCGCAGGGAGCGTCCGAGGCGTAGAAGTGCAGGGCCAGCTCGGATGGCTGGAGCAGGGTCACGTGCTCGAACTCGGCCTGGAGCGTGTGGATCAGGTCGCGCAGCAGGGCCTCGCTGAGGAAGTGGGCGTCGAGCCAGAAGAGCAGCACCCCGCGCTCGGTCAGGTGATCCTTGGCGAGCGCGATGTACTCCCGCGAGAAGAGGTGCGACGCCCCCGCCGTCCAGGGGTGGCTGGGCTGGGAGACCAGGAGGTCGTAGCGCGCGTCGGTCAAGCGGAGCGCGTTGCGCGCGTCGTTGACGACCAGCCGAACTCGAGGGTCCTGCAGCGGATCGTGCTCGCGGAGGGGGCTAGCGTGGCGGTTGGCCCGCACGATCTCCTCCTCGAGCTCGATCACGTCGATCCGCTCGATGCTCGCGGGGATCAGCTCGACGGTCACCCCGCCGCCCAGGCCGACGACGAGCATCGACTTGGCCTGGGGGCGAAAGAGCGGCGGGACCGTGCCGAGCCACTGCTGTGACTGCAAGCTCGGCTGCGCGCCCCGGCGCTTGATGCCCGCCTCGGGCAGCGCGTTGGAGAAGACCTTCAGCTGGTGCAGGTCGCTCAACACCCGCACCGCCGCCGAGCGCCCGACCGCGTAGAACTCCTCATGCGAAGTCGGCTGCGCGGTCGTGAAGGCGTTGTGGGTCACCAGCCGTGGGCGCTCGGGGCGCCAGCCGAGCGTCGCGAGCAGGATCAGCGCGCTCAGCCCGACGCAGGTCGAGCGCCGGGCTCGCGCGCGCTCCAGGCGAAGGGCGGCGGCGAACGCGAGCGCCAGGCTGATCGTGACGGCCAGGCGCGCGGTCCCCGCGAAGCCCAGCCAAGGCACGATCAGGAAGGTGGCCGCGATCGAGCCCACGATCGCGCCGGAGGTGTTCCAGGCGTAGATCCGCGCGGCGGCCCCGCTGGCGTTGGACTCGTCGCGTGCCAGGACGCGGACGGCGAGGGGAAAAGTGGCCCCAATGAACACGGTGGAGGGCAGCAGGACCGCGATCGCCAACGCGGCGTGAGCGAGCGTGCTGCGCTCGCCGGGGGTGTAGACCTCGATCCACGCGTAGACCGCCGCGGAGGTGAGGCCGATCAAGGTCTGGGTGGCGACGAAGGCGCTCAGGGCGCGGGCGCGGGTGCTCGCGATCGCGCCGCCGAAGCCGCCGCCGAGGGCGATCCCGCCCAGGAAGGCGGCCAGCATCGTCGAGAAGGCCGTCACGCTGCCCCCCAGGACGTAGCCGAGCAGGCGCGTCCAGAGGACCTCGTACGAGAAGGACACGACCCCCGAGAGCAGCATCAGGGGCAGGATGAAGAACGCGGCGCCCGCCCGGGGTTGGCTGGAGGCCGACGCGGGGGACTCCAGCCAGCCAGAGTCGGGCTCAGCCTCGGAGCCGAGCCGCGAGACCCAGAGCGCGACCAGGAACACCAGGGCGTTGGCGCCGACGCCCACCCACACGGTCTTCTGGAGCCCGAGCGCGGGGAGGAGCAGGAAGCCAGCGACCAGCGTCCCGGCCACCGCCCCCAGCGTGTTGCAGCAGTAGAGGAGCCCGGTTCGGGGGCCCACCTCGCGCTGGCTGCGAATCACGTGGCGCATCAAGATCGGCAGCGTGGCGCCCATACAGGCGGTCGGGAGCAGGAGCACCAGGAAGGAGGCGACCAGATAGAACGCGGGCTGGCCGAGGCCGCCCGCGCTCGGAGGCGCGGGCTGGCCACCCAGGACCAGCGCGTAGAGCGCGCCGAAGCCCTGCAGCAGGAGCGGGACCGCCAGCGCGCTGGCGGCGATCAAGCCTTCGAGGGCTCCGTAGACGAGGACGGGGCGGCGAATCTGGCTCAGGAATCGGCCGCTGACGTGGGCGCCCAGGGCCAGGCCGCCCATGTAGGCCGCCAGGACCGTCGCCACAGCGTATTCGGAGGTCCCGAAGTAGATCGAGAACAGCCGCAGCCAGGCAGTCTGGTAGAGCAGCGCCGCGAAGCCCGAGAGGACGAAGCAGAGGACGATCGCGGCCAGGAGGAGGCGGCTCGAGCCGGGAGAGCTCGCCGCGTGGCTAGCAGAGGCCGAACTCGTGCTCATTCTCGGGGCGTCGCTCCTCGCCGCCCGACTCTAACTCAACTCCCCGCGGCCTCAGCGGGAGGTGTGTTCGAGGGGGCGGGATTCACGTGTTCCTCGTCGGCAAGGACGCCGCCGGCAACCTGGTCGTGCTGGAGACCTTCTCGGTCGAGACTTGATCTCTGGGGGGGAGCGGGGCGAGACCCCCGAACGCCACAGGCCCGCTCTCCGGGGGGAGCGGGCCTGTTCGTTGGTTGGCGCGGGCCGAGGGGTGAGCTACTCGACGCCGATCTGCCGCCAGACCACGACGGTCAAGGAGTCGGCCCCGCCGCCCGAGGGGCTCGGCATGCCGGGGAACTCGATCGAGCCGGACTCGATCCGCGAGTCGTACTTCACGCGCAGGCTGGGGTACTTGTTTCCGCTCGCCCGGTCGTCGGCGTAGAACTTGCCGCCCGCGCTGAGGAAGCCGTAGACGCCGTATTCCTGCTGGGTTTGGCTGGTCGGCGCGATGTAGACGTTGTTCTGGGCGTAGTAGTAGCCCTCGGTCACGCCGCCCTTGGGCGCCACCTTGTCGCCGAACCAGATATTGCCCTGGCCTTCGGTCGGGCCTTCGTAGACCCCGTCGCCGTCGTTGTCGATGATCGTGTCCGTGCCCGCGTCGTAGACGCCGTTCTGGTTGACGTCGTCGTAGCTCTCGCCGCTGAGGCTGGGGTCGTCGGTCGACTTGACGATGAAGAGCACCCCGTCCTTGGTGGCGTCCTCGTAGGCGACGCCGTCGGCCAGGTAGAGGTTGCCCTCGACGACGACCGTGATCTTGACCCCGTCCGTGGTGGCCGGGAAGTGGAAGTCGGTGATCCCGCGGGTGTCGATCCAGAGGTTGCCCTTGATCACGTAGACCTTCCCGTCGTCGCTCGAGCTGAGCGGGATCGTCGAGGTCGAGTGGCCGAAGTGGAAGTTGTCCAGGCTGTAGTTGCCGGGGTGGTAGTTGTTGTAGTCGTAGTCGTTGCTGCCCCTGGCCGGAGTGTCCGAGAGCCAGGAGGGGAGGCCCGAGTCGCCCTGGCCCCACACCCCGCCGCCCACGCTCGGGTCCACGGCCAGGCTGCGGTAGTCCTCGGCGGCGAGGTCGGGCGGGTCGATCGGCGAGGCGCCGGTGTCCTTGCTCCCGCTGATCGGGTTCCCCATGATTCCGCCCGTCGAAGACAGGTCTCCGTAGAGGTCGGTCTGGCCACTGATCAGGATGCTGTCGCCGTTGACGTGAATGTCGCCGTCGACGAAGTCTCCGTTCTGGACCCAGCTCTGCCAGGAGCTGCCCGGATAATCGGTCTCGGCCGAGTTGCCGGTGAAGGTCCCCTCGCTGCCGCCGCCGTTGGGCGTGCCCGAGCCCGGGCCGAGGTTGAGCGTGTAGGAGCCCCCGTGGGCGTTCCCCACGTAGATCGCCTTGTAGAACAGGTCGTGGAAGAGCTGGCGCCGGAAGACCTCGACCCCGCGGCTGACGCCGCGGACGTTGGTCGCGATCGAGCGGACCCGGTAGATCCCCGACTCCTTGCTGTCCGCGGAGTCCACGAGGGTGTCGCCGTCGTCGTCCACGCCGTTGTTGCCCAGGTTGTCGACCGTGACCACGACCGTGATCCCGTCCTCGGTCGTATAGGTCGTGGTCTCGCTCGAGTCGGGCAGGCTGCTGTTCTGCTGGGAGAGCTGGACGTGGAGCGCGACCCCGAGCTCGGCCGCGTTCAGGCAGTCGAGCCCGTCGCCGCGCTCGAGGGCGGCGTTGCTGCGGATGACCGCGCTCTGGGTCGTGATCAGCATCAGGCCCGAGAGCGTGAGGATCATGACCAGCGTGATGATCATGGCCGAGCCGCGCTCGTCTCGTTCGGTTCGCGTGGGGAAGGTCGTCATGGGGGCTCTCAGTCCAGCGTGTTGCGGAAGGCGATCTCGAGGGTCGTGCTGAAGCTGTAGATCTCGCCTTGGCGCGGCAGGCGACGCAGGAGCGTGTAGCTGATCTGCAGGAAGGCGTCGCCCGGGTCGGGCGAGGCGCCGCCGCTGGGCTGGTTGACGAAGGACAGGCTGTCGCCGGCGACGTCGGTCGCGAGGACCGCGATCCGCTCGTCGCTGTCGGTGGCGTCGCCGTCGCCGTTCTTGTCCTCGCGCAGCTCGAGGTAGCCCTCGTCGACGAGGCCGTCGCCGTCGTCGTCAGCGCCGTCGGTGGTGTCCTCGCCCGCGTCGTAGACGAAGCGGATCAGGCGGAGGGGCGTGCGCTCGACGCCTCCGTTCTCGGTCCCGTCGTCGTCCTCGCCGTCGAAGTCGTAGCCGAGCACCTGGCGGAACTCGACCGCGGTGAAGTCGGTGTTGGGGGAGGCGGTCGCGGTCAGCGTGAAGGACTGCGCGCTGCGCAGGTAGCTGGTCAGCGACTCCGCGAGGCGGTTCGACTTCATCGCGACGTCGGAGATCGCCATCGTCTCGCCCATGTTCTCGCTGGTCCGTCCGCAGACGCCGAAGGAGAGCCCGATCACGATCGCGAACAGGGTCGAGGCGACCACGACCTCGAGCAGGCTGAAGCTGCGGCGCATGGCTAGGCCTTCACGTAGAGGAAGGTGAGCACGTTCAGGGTCCGCTGCCCGCCAGCCTGGGCCGTCCAGGTCAGGGTGAAGCGCAGCGGGACGCAGAACTCGTAGGCCGTCCGGTCGCTGTTGGAGTCGTCCTCGCCCGCGGTCCCGTCGCCGTCGAGGTCGAGGGTCCCCGCGGCCAGGCCCGCCGCCGTCTCGGCCTCCGCCTCGGAGAGGACGCGCACCGAGCGGCTGGCGTCGCTCAGCGTGCTGGACGTGATCGTGAGCGCCTGCTCAGCGGTGTCGCCGTTCCCCGCGAGGTCGTCGGACGACCAGATCGCGTTGCTGATCACGAGGGGCGACTGACCGTGATACTGCTCGAGGACGCTGGTGATCAGGCCGGTGGCGACCTCTCGTTCGCGAGCGCTGGAGCGGGTCAGCCCCGAGACGTTGATCGCGGCCAGCATGCCGAAGAGGGCGAAGGAGAGGATCGCGACGGAGGCCATGATCTCGAGCACCGTGAAGGCGCGCAGGGCGGGGCGGTTCATTCAGCAGCTCCTTGCTGGATTCGGTCCCACCACTGCTGCCAGGTGGGTTGGTTCTGCCGCAGCGAGACGCCGCTGGCGGACTTGAGGGTCGACCAGGCCGCGTCGCGCTCGACGCGCGGGCGGGCGCTGGCCAGCGAGCGGTGCAGGGTCTGGAACCACTCGGGGTCCAGCGAGCTCAGCTCGAGCGCCGCGGCCCGGAAGGCCTCGGCGCGGACGCGCGCCTCGTCGCGCTGGGCCAGGCGGTAGAGCGTGTCCTGGTGGGGGAGCGCTGCCTGGATCCCGGCCAGCTCCTCGGGCGCGAGCGCCTCGTCCGGCCCCAGCTCCAGGCGCTCGCGCAGGGCCGCGATCCGCTCGTCCGATTCAGTCTGGATCCGCTTGCGCAGCCCGAGCGCCAGGCCGAAGGCCAGGCTCTCGGGGGCGCGCTCGATCCGCAGCATGCGCAGGAAGCGGCGCAGGTCCTTGGCGCCGAGCGCGAGGGTCACGCGGGTCGCGAGCGCCGAGAGCCGCTCGGCGACGAGGCGCTGCTCGCGCGCGCCGTGGTCTCGCTCGAGGCGCTCCTGGAAGTCCTCGATCGCGTAGACGAAGTAGCGGAAGGTGCGCGGCGCGCGGGCCTGCAGGAGGAGCCCCTCGAGGACCGGGCGCACGCGGCGCCACACGCTTCGCTCGCGGCGGGCCAGGCCGCGGACCAGGCCGGGCATGACGTGGCGGGGGGAGAAGCGCGCCAGGTGCTCGAGCGCGTCCTCGGCGTAGCCGTCGTCGCGCTCGCGGGGGATGGTCAGCGGCAGGATCAGCTCGTGGGCCGCGGCCTTGGTGCCGAGCGCTGCCAGGGCCGGGGCGAGGTGGCGCCAGCCACCCCCCTCCTCGCGCAGGCGGCGGGCGTGGCGGACGAAGCGCGCCTGCTGCTTGGGGCTCAGCGTGGCCACGTCCTTCAGGAGCGCGGCGCGGGCGTCTGCGTCCGCGGCCGACTCGATCCGGGCCGCGAGCGCGGCGCCTGCGGAGAGCTCACCCTCTGGCGAGTCGGACCCCCAGGCGGGGGCGGCGAGCGCGATCAGGAGGGTCGTCCAGGCTGCTTGCTTCATGCCCCCCTGATCCAGAGCGAGGGGGGGAGAGTGACAGGGCGGCGGCGAGAATTTCCTGGAGCGGGGCTCTAAGCCCACCAGCCGCAAGGCTCGCGGGATCGCGCGTCAAGCTCCGAGCGTGCTTAACATTGAGGAGCTGGGGAGCGCGGCGCTCGCCAGGGAACGGGCCTGTGACCGACGTCACCCTACGCACGAGCTCCCGCTCCGGGGATCGGACCCCCGAAGAGGAGGCGCGCAGCCTGCGCGAGCGGCTGCGCGCGGGGACCCTCGAGGCGCGCTGGCTGGAGCTGGGGGCCCACCTCAGCTACGCGCCAGCCGCGCTCGCCCTGGGCCCCGAGTCGGAGGGGCCCTCCGAGGCGGGGGCCTGGCTGCTGGGCTTCGCGCGCTTCGGGCGCGAGGTCGCGCTGCGGGCGGCCCTGGGCCTGGCCCGCGCGCTGGCGCCCCACGCGCCGCCCGAGGCTTGTCTGCCCAAGCTGCTCCCGCTGCTCGAGACCTGGCTGCTCCCCATGGGCCGACGCCGCGGGCGGCTGGCGCGGCTCAGCCAGGGCGAGCTGCGAATCCAGATCGGCCTCGCCGCGCAGACGGCCCTCAGCGCGGGGCTGGCCGAGCGGACCGCCGTCGCCAACCGCACGGGAGAGGTCGGGGCCGGGGGCCTGAGCGCGATCGCGGCCAGCCGCGCGGGGCGCCTGGCCCTGGCCGAGGACGACGCCGAGGCCCAGAGCTCGCTCCAGGACTGCGCGGCGGCGGCCGCGGTCCTGCTCAGCGACGAGGAGGTCCGCGAGGCGGTCCGCTTCGAGCTCTTGCCTTGGACCTTGATCCAGCTGGCGCGCGAGTAAGCTCTGCGGCCATGCTCTTCCCTCCCCTCGTGCGCGGGCGGCTCGTCCGCCGCTACAAGCGCTTCCTGGCCGACGTCGAGCTCGAAGACGGCGAGGTCGTCACGGCGCACACCGCCAACCCGGGTCGCATGATCGGGCTGACCGAGCCGGGGCGGACCGTCTACCTGAGCGAGAGCGACAACCCCAAGCGCAAGCTGCGCTACACCTGGGAGCTGCTGCAGATCGGCCCGCGCCTGGTCGGGATCAACCCCGCCAAGGCGAACCCCCTGGTGGCGGAGGCGCTCGAAGAGGGGCGCTTGAGCGAGGTCGCGGACTACGACACCTACCAGCCCGAGGTCCGCTACGGCGAGCGCGGCTCGCGGGTCGACTTCCTCCTGACGGACTCCGCCGAGGTGCTGCCCGAGTGCTACCTCGAGGTCAAGAACGTGACCCTCTACGAGGACGAGGGGGCCCTCTTCCCGGACGCGGTCACCGAGCGCGGGCGCAAGCACCTGCTCGAGCTGCGCGACATGGTCGAGGCGGGGCACCGCAGCGTGCTCTGCTTCCTCGTCCAGCGCCCCGAGCCCGACTACGTCGGCCCCGCCCGCCGGATCGACCCCGCCTACGCCGAGACCCTCGACGAGGTGGTCGAGGCGGGGGTCGAGCTGATCGCCTATCGGGTCTCGGTCTCGCTGAA
>MDTG01159437.1_pt1 | contig 18640 bp, 18 predicted proteins | sample 811421 | NCBI WGS metagenome assembly MDTG01 (sample SAMN05326645, study PRJNA326480) | marine metagenome | isolation source: seawater | place: Pacific Ocean: South East | collected 2011
AAAAAAAATGTAGATTTTCTTGTAAGCAGAAGATTTAATTTCAATCTGATTATATCAGATTTAGTTCCAGAAGCATTTAGATTTGCAAAAATCAAAAATATACCCTCTTTTGGTTTAGCTAGATTTACATGGGATTGGTTTTTTTATAATTCAAAATTAAAAAATTTAAAATCTTTATCTTTAATTTCAAAAGATTTAAAATTTGCAAATAAAATATATTTTCCAACATTTACAAATGAAAAAATCTTATCAAATCACTTTTCTCAAACCCAAACAACTAATCTGATATTAAACAAAAAAATGTTTATAGAAAATACATTTGAATTTCCTAAAAGTAACAACAGGTATAGATGTTTGATAATGGACAATGGAACAAAAACAAATTCTGAATTAATTAAAAAAACAATACCCTATTTAAATCAAAATAAATATATAGATTTCTATATAGCAGTTGACAATTACAATTTAAGCCTAAAAAATTATGTTGCAGAGCAAAAAAATTTAGTTCCTGTTAGTGGCTTGAAGAACATGCATCGTCTTATCGAATATGTAGATTTTTTGGTAGCCAGAGGAGGTTTTAATACTATTTCTGAAATTTTGGTTTTTAAAAAACCTGCATTGCTAATTAATGAAAAAAATAATCCTGAAATAAAAAAAAATCTGGACCAAATGAAAAAACTTAATTACGCTGGTATAATGGAACAATCATCTTTCAAAAAAAAATTTAATTCACGTATTCAATACTTTTTAAAAAAAGAAATTCATATAATACAAAAAAACCTTAATTTAAAAAATTTCAAGTCAAATGGTGCAAATCAAATTGTAAATGATATTATAAAAAATTATGAAAAAAATTAAATTAATAGCTGAACTTTGCCAAAATCATCAAGGAAGTTTTTCTTTAACCGAAGAAATGATACATGCTGCAAAAGAAAACGGAGCAGACTTTGTTAAAATTCAATCAATGAGATCAAAAGATTTGAACATAAGAAAAAGATTTGAAGACGGATTAACCGAAGGAGGTGTTTTAAAGTGTAGGAAAAGACCATTCAAATCAGAATATGAAAGATTAAAAAAATTGGACTTGTCGGTAGAAGAACATATGAAATTCATAGACTTGTGTAAAAAATACAAAATTAAACCTATGACTACCATTTTTTCTAGAAATAGAATTCAACTAATAAAAAAAATGAATTTGGAATATTTAAAATTATCAAGTTTTGATTGTGCTTCTCATGCAATGATTGAAGAAATACTATCAAAAATAAATTCTAATTTAATCATTTCGACTGGTGGAGCATTAAATAGCGAAATAGAAGAAACAGCAAAAATTCTAAAAAAAAATGGAAGAAAGTTTGTATTTTTGCATTGTATATCTATATATCCAACAACGCCAGAAGTTTCAGCATTATCAAGAATAAAATATCTAAAAAAATTTGTTGGAGAAGTTGGTTTTAGTGATCATTCAAATCCAGACGTGTATTCGTATGATCTATCAGCAATATCAAAAACTCTTGGTGCCACATGGTTTGAAAGACATTTCACGATTTTAAAAAAAAAAGATACAAAAGATGGTGTTGTATCTGTAAATCCAAAACAATTATCAGAATTAAGAATAATTTTAAATTCGTCTAACAAAGAAATAATAAGACAAATGAAAAAAAAATATAAAAAAAATAAGTTGAAAGAAATTATTGGTTCACCTTACAGAGAATTAACTAATGAGGAAAATTTAAATAGAGACTATTATAGAGGTAGATTTATTAGTTATTCGTTTAAAAAAGAAAAAGTTTATAATTGGGATAAAAATTTTAAATATAAACAAATCAAACAAGTTTAATAAAATAACTTTTAATGAAGTTTGTTATCACTACAAGCCCTGGAAATAGTGGAGCAGGAGCTTTACATGATTACCTTTTATCAAGAAATGATTTTTTATCTCCATTCCAAGGGGAGGAGTTTAGATTAATATGCGACCCTTATGGCATTGAAAATTTGTATCAAAAACTCATTACAGAATTCTCAAATAATAATTCTGCAGAAGGATTTTATCAATTTGAAAAGTATTGTGAAAATCTAAGATTTTTGAAAGCAGGGAAAAGTAGTAAATTAATTTACGGAAAAAAATTTTACCAAATTACAAAGCAATATTTAAAAAATATAACATTAGTAAAATATAAAGGCATTCCACAATTTAAAAGAATTTCTCTTAGTAAATTTGATACTATTAATTTTAAAGTTAAAAAAAAAATTTTTAGATTAAAAAATTATGATCATAAATTTTATACTATGAAAATACCTATTGAAAAAAAAAAATTTATTGTTGAGACACAAAAGTACTTAATAAAAATAATTCAATCAAATTTGAGAAATGTAAAAAATAAAAATATTATTCTTGATCAAGCTACTAACTTTTGGAAACCAGAAATTGCATTTAAATATTTTGATAATTTAAAAATTATAGCCATAACTAGAGACCCAAGAAGTGTTTATTATAGCATGAAACTAAGAGAGTCATTTTCTTACCCAGGATATAATTTAAAAAAATTTGTTATTTGGTACAAATCTGTTATTGAAAAAAAAATATTATTAAAAGAAAAATATAAAAAACATATTATTTTTATCAAATTTGAAGACTTTGCTTTGAACTTTGATAAAGAAAAAAAAAAAATAGAAAAATTTTTAGGTTTAAAACCTAAAATTAATAATAATTTTGATTACAATTTTACAAGAAATAACGCGTATAAAGCAAAAAAATATCTTTCCAAAAAAGAACTTTCATTTATTGAAAAAAATTTAAAAGAACATCTGCAATGGTAAATTTAAAAGCTTTTCAAAATTGTAAAATTTGTGGTCAACTAGGAAAAAGTTTTTTTTCGATTAAATACTCAGAACCCAAGGTTTCAGAATTTTTTGAGACATATTATGGAAAAAACTCTGCAAATTTTTTGACTTCTTACTTGAAAGACGAAAAATTCACTATTTTGAAGTGTTTTCAATGTAATTTTATTTGGCAAAAATTAGCTCCAGACAATAACCTTTCATATACTCTCTATGAAAAAATAATTGATAAAAATAAAAGTTTAGAAAAAAGTAAATTGAATGAAAAAAATAATTTACATAAATATAAAAATGAATTTGATAACTTATGTTATTATTATAATAAACAAAAATTTAACATTCTCGATTACGGCGCTGGCTGGGGTGGATGGCTGAATTGTTTAGATAAACATAGAGCAAATTTGTATGCTTATGAGTTATCAAAAACTAGAAAAAATCACTTAATAAATAATGGTATCAACGTAGTTGAAAATTTAAACAACAATAAATATAAAAATTTTTTTGACTACATAAGACTTGAGCAAGTTTTAGAACATTTAGATGAAATATCTGAAATTCTTAATACAATTAAAAATATCTCTAAAAAGAACACCATAATAGAAATTGGTGTACCAAATGGCATAAATCAGATTAATAATAATAAAATTGAAATTACAAAGGGACCAATACAACCCTTGGAACATATTAATTGTTTCTCAAATAAAAGTCTAATTAAACTAATAAATAAAAATGGTTTTAGGATATTAAATTTCGTAAATATCTTTAAATTTTACTCAAAAAATTATTCTTTAAATAATTTTAAAAAATTCAAATTAATTTCAAAGGATTTTTATAAAAATTTATTTTCAACAACCATTAAGATCAAAATTAGGTCCTAATATGAAATTTGTTTGTGTAACACAACGTATAGTATATGACAAAAATACCAAAACATACAAAGATGCATTAGATCAGGAATTAGTTAATTTTTTAACTAAAATTGGATACAAAATTATTCCTATACCAAACATTGAAAGTAGTAATAAAGAAATTTTGAATTTATTAAAATTTTATAGAAGGAGATTTAAAGTAAACGGCTTTATTTTTTCAGGAGGTGAGGATATTTTAAAAAATAAAAAAAGATATAAAATTGAAAAATTATTATACAGTTTTTGTTTAAAAGAAAAGGTCCCATTATTTGGAATATGTCGGGGACTTCAAATGATATCTCATTTAAATAATATTCAATTAATTAAAGTTTCTGGCCATGTTGCTAAGAGACACAAAATTTTAAATTTGGTTAATAATAAAAAAAAAATAGTTAACAGTTTTCATAATTGGAAAATTAAAGAATGTCCAAAAAATTTTCAATTAACTGATATTTCTGAGGATAATGTAATTGAGGGTATAAAACATAGAATTTTACCCATACATGCGGTTATGTGGCATCCTGAGAGAGAAAAAATATATTACAAAAGCGATATTCTAATATTTCAAAAATTATTTAAATGATGCGAGCTAAAATAAGATAATGAAAATTTGCTATTTATCTAACAGTGCAATGCCATCAAAAAATGCAAGCGCAATTCAAATAGTAAAAATGTGTGAAGCTTTCTCACAATTAAATAATGAGGTAGTACTCATCACAACAAATGTATTTCAATATAATACAAGCATATTTAAATTTTACGATGTTAAAAAAAAATTTATTTTAGATAGAGTAAAAAACTTTGAAAAATTTCCTCTAGGAATAAATTATTATTTTTTTTCTATATTTAGTATTTTAAAGAGTTTTAAGTATAAGCCTGATATATACATAACTAGGAATTTTTTTTCATGTTTTCTCCTTGTTTTGCTTCGAAAAAGAATCGTAATTGAATTACATCATGGACTAGATATGGAGTCTAGAGTTGTTAGATTTTTAGTTAAGTATTTAAATTTTTTAAATTCAAATAAAATTGTCAAGGCAATAGCAATCACAAAAAACGTAAGAGATTACTTTTTAAAATATCATCGTGTAAAAAAAGATAAATTTTTAATTTTACCAAGCGGAACTTCAATAAAAAAAAAATATTTTAACCCAAAAAAAAGAAATTCACTTAATATTGGATATTTAGGCTCTTTATATAAGTCAAGAGGTTCAAATTTAATTATTAAATTAGCGCAAATAGATAATTCAAACAATTATTATCTGTATGGTGATAACAAAAATTTAGAAAAAAAAAATTTTATTAGATCAATTAAAAATTTACGTTTGAAAAATCAGGTACCGTACAAGGAAATATCAAAAATCTTATCCACAATGGATGTGCTTATAATGCCATATACCTCATCTGTAACCGTATCAGGAGATGTTGGCGATATAACAAATTTTACATCACCTTTGAAGTTATTTGATTATCTGAGTATGGGAAAAACAATATTGTGTTCAAATTTAGATGTATTAAGAGAGGTTGTAAAAGAAAAGAAAAACGTCGTATTTATAAATAATTTTGAGAATATTTATGCATGGAAAAATGAAATTGATAAAATAAAAATACTAAATGAGAAGAGGTTAATAATTTCAAAAAATAATTTTGACTTAAGTAAAAGGTATACTCTCAAAAATCGTGCTAAAAAAATCTTAGAAAATATATAGTTATTGGTAAATGAAATTAAAAAAAATTATCTTATATTATCCATCTTTCGAAAGAGGTGGTGTAGAGAATATATTAATTAATATATCAAATTTTTTTTTAAAAAAAAAAGTTAAATTAGATATTGTTACATCTCAAAAAATTATTAAAAAAAATAATAATCTTAAGTATTATTTGATCGAAAAAAAAAACAAAAGAATAATTACAAGTTTACTCTCAATTTCTGTTTTACTAAAAACACTTGTAATAAACTATAAAGATAGAGGTAAAACATGTATTTTATCATTACAAAGTAATACAATTGCAATATTATTAGGAAAAATTTTAGGATATAGAGTGGCAATACGAAACTCCGAATATCCTCTTGGAAGCCTTTTAACTTTAGATGATAATATATTTAAAACATTTTTAGTTTTTTTTCAAAAAATTTTTTTTTACAATTTTGCTAATTTAATTATTTCTAACTCTCAAGGATCGAGAGACACAATACGAAAGTTTATCATTAACAAAAAAAAAGTTATTTATATTTATAACCCATATTTAAAAAAAATTTTTAAAGAAAATACAAAATATAGAAAAAATATAATTTTATTTGTTGGCAGATTTGTAGAGCAAAAAGGAATAAAATATCTTCTTGATGCATTTAGCATGTTTGAAAAAAAAAAAAGAAATTTTGAACTGTGGATGGTTGGATCAGGACCTGAAATAAAAAGAATAAAAGACTTTAAAAGTGAAAAAAATTTAAAGAATAAAATTAAACTATTTAATTGGCAAAACGATCTTTCAAAATTTTACAAAAATGCTAAGTATTTTGTATTACCTTCTATATACGAAGGTTTGGGAAATGTTGTAATAGAGGCTCTCAATTATTCTAGAATATGTATAGTTAGCAATTGCAAACATGGACCTAGTGAAATTTTGAATTACGGTAAAGGAGGTTTTATATTTCAATCAAAAAGTTCGATAGATTTATATAGAAAGCTCATGAAAATAGATGAAAATTACGATAAAGCAAAAAAAAAAGTTGAATTTGGAAGAACAGGTTTAAATAGATTTTTAATAAATAAACAATCATTAAAATACTTAATTGCACTTAAAAACCTTAAATGAAAGAAATAACATTTTGGTGTCCATTTATTGGAAAAGTTGGAACTATTTATGCAGTCTTACAATCTGCAAAAGCTTTATCTGAAACCAAACAATATAAATCTAAAATAGTTAATGTATTTGGAGAATTAGATGATTACAAAAAATTCTTAACCAATAATAATATTCAAGAGATTAAATTAATTAAAAATAGATACCTAAAGAATTTTCCAAGTGAGGGTTTATATTGGAGTAGAATAAAATTTATATTAATTATTATATTCAGTTTCATTCCATTATTACTGTATCTTAGAAAAAATAGAGAAGATATTTTATTTATTTATCTACTTACATCTCTCCCTTTATTTTTAAAATTTTTTTTTGGTTTAAAAAATAAAATTTTTTTTAGGATATCAGGAAAAATAAACTTCAATCTTTTTAGAAAAATTTTTTACTACCTTGTTAGAAAAAAAATAGACAAGATTTTAGTGCAAACAAATGATTCAAAAAAAAAAATATTATATAAAGAAATATTTCACAAATCAAAAGTTGTATTTTGCTACGATCCTATTATTGATTTGAAAAAAATAAATATTTTAAAGAAACAAAAAATTGAGGCTAAATTTAGGAAAATTAAATTTTTTATTGCTATCGGTAGATTAACGAGACAAAAGAACTTTTCATTTTTAGTAAATGCATTTTCAAAGTCAGTAAATTTTAATCACAATTATAAATTATTAATTTTAGGAGATGGTTCTGAAAAAAAAGGTTTAGAAAGATTAATAAAAAAACTTAAAATGAAAAAAAAATATTCCTTCTTGGATATAAAAAAAATATTTTTAAATATTTAAGTAAATCAGAGGGTTTAATGTGCACCTCCTTGTGGGAAGAGCCTGGTTTTATAATTCAGGAAGCTGCAGCATGTAAAAAAATTATATTATCATCAAATTGTCCAAGTGGCCCAGAGGAATTTTTAGCATTTGGTAAAGATGGATATATCTTCAAATCAAACATAGAAATAAGTTTCTTAAATCAATTTAAAAAATTATTAATAGAAAAAACTCAACATAAAAAAAAGATTAATGCTAATTATAAGAAAATTTTTAGATATGAAATGAAAAATTATATTAAAACTGTCAGCAACATTATTTGAGTAATTTGATCAAATTAAAATAATTTTAAGTTATTAATTAAAAATTAATTTCTAAAAATAATAAATTAAGTATAAAATTTAGAAATGTCTAATGTAAATGTTATAATACCATATAAAAGTAACTTAATATATTTATTTCAAGCTTTAAATTCTGTATTTGATCAATCTTACAAACATTTCAAAATTATTTTGATATATGATGATACTGATCGTAATGATCTAGTAAAAATAAAAGAATTTGTAAAAGAAAAAAAATTTCAAAAAAAAGTTAAAATAATAGTAAATAAGAAAAATATGGGCGCTGGAATTTCAAGAAATATAGGGATTAAGCACAGTAATTATAAATATATTGCTTTTTTAGATAGTGATGATCGGTGGCTAAAAAATAAATTGAAAATCCAAATAAAACAGATGTCAATTAAAAACTTAAAATTTTCTCATACATCTTATTTTATCACTGACACTAAAGGACAAGTTAAATCAAAAAGAAAAGCCAAAAAAATACTAAAATATAAAAATTTAGTAAGATCATGTGATATAGGATTGTCAACTGTAATGGTTGAAAATAAATTTCTAAAAAGAAATAATTTATTTTTTCCAAATATTTCTACAAAAGAAGATTATATTTTATGGTTAGGAATTATAAAAAATATTAAAACTTTAGCAGGATTAAACCAGTACTTGACATTTTATAGAAACACACCTGGCTCACTGTCATCAAATATTCTTCGAAATATCAAAAATGGATATTTAGTTTATTACAAATATATGAAGTTCTCTTTTTTCAAATCTATTTTTTGCTTATCAAATTTATCATTTAACTTCTTAAAAAAGAAACTTTATGAAAATTTCAATTCTTATAAATAATTTTAACAAATCTAAATTTATTAAACAAACTTTACAAAGTTGTATAAATCAAACCGATAAAAATTTTGAAATAATTATTTTTGATGATGCGTCTACTGATGAGTCAATTTTTCTTATTAAAGAAAGTTTGAAAAATTTAAATAACCTACAATATAAAATAATTGAAAGAAAGGGTGAAAAATCGAGGCATAATAGTTTCAATCAAATAACGGCAATAAAAAATTCCCTTGATAAATCTGAAGGTGAATACATTTCTTTTTTAGATGCTGATGATCTATTTGATAAGTATAAAATTGAATACCTAAGAGAGAAATTTAAAAATAAAAAAATAATTTACAATTCATATAATATCCTCAAAGAAAACTATTTGGAAAAAAATCAAAGACATTTTAAAAAAAGGAAGATCATTTGGCCCATATTTCCACCTACTAGTTGTTTAAGTATTGAAAAAAAATTACTTTTAAAATTTTTTGACAAAATATGTATTCAAAAATTTAGTTCGTGTTGGTTTGATTTTCGAATAGCATCTTACGTTAGTAAATATGTTTATGAAGAAATTCATTATACAAAAACAGAATTAACAACTTATAGAAAACTTGATGATAGTAATGATACAATTTACACAAATCCATTTAAGTTTTTGTTTTGGAAAAGGAAAGTTGATGCTTTCAATTTACATCGTTATTTTTAATATATGGTAAATTTTTTAACAAAACATAAATTTGAGATGATTTTCTTTATTATCTCTTTCTCAATATTTTTTGGTTCTGCATTAAAAATAGCAGTTCCTTATTTAAACTACTATGACGAATTTTTTTTAATTTTTATTTTATTTTTTTTTATAAAAGAGAACTTATCATTTAAAATTATAAAAAATTTAAGTATTAAAGGAAAAGTCGTAAATCCAGTTTCGTTATATTTGATCTATGTTGTTTTTATCTTTACCATTAATAATACTTTTAATTTTCCTGAAATTTTAAGATTAAAATATTATTTATTTAGTATTTTGCTGTTCTATATCACTTACAAAAAAATTAACTTTGAGGTTTTAGAGAGATTATTAATTATAATTTTATTTATCTCTGTATTATTTGGGATACATAATCTTATTTTTGGAGAATTTTTTTTAAAACTATTTTACGAGTCCCCTGATAAATTAGATTTAAATTATAGAGGTAAACCAATAAGGCTAATTTCATTATTAAATTCACCTATAATATTTGGTTTTGTACTTAATTATTTAATTCTTCAAATTTTGTTTAGATATAATTTAAATTTAGTTTTAAAGTTAGCTTGCACTTTATGTATTATCTTTCTAATCATGTTAACCTATAGCAGATTAGCTTATATTTATTTATTTATTGCAATAATTGCTTTCATGTATCTTCAAAAAAAATATTTATACATTTTTTTGATATTTTTAACTTTGTTTTTATTCTTGTTATTTAGCTCTGATATTTTGATTTTTCTGCACTCAAAATTTAGTATGTATAATTTTTATAATAATATTCATTCTATTTTTAAAAGAACAGAAGATATTTATATGTTTAAATATTTTGATAATTATATACAGCAATTTTATATTTCCACTCCTCAAAATTTTAATGAACTTCTATTATTTACTTTTGGGAACGGTTTTGATGATTTGGGATGGTCAGGCTCAAAATACTTATTAGAGTCATCTATCTTAAGTATACACCACGAAATAGGGCTTGTAGGGCTAATTTTAGCTTTTTATATATGTTTTGATTACTTTCGTGTTTTAAAATTGAAAAAAAACAATTATGAGAATATTTTATTCACACTATTTATAACTTATATAATTTTAAATAATGGTTTTATACATAATCCAATATCTTATGTCTTTTTTTTAAATTATTTTAAATTATTAAGTGAGAGTGAAGTATTTAAAAAAACTTAAAAAAATAAGATTCAACGAATTTCGAAGATTAGAAGATTATTTAGTAATTTTAATATTCCTATCTTTTATTTTCTCGAATTTTTTTACATATAATTTTCATATTTTTAAATATTCCTTATTCGATGTTCTGATATTGTTAGGTCTTCCATTTTTACTAAAGAATATATCTTCATTATCAAATTCTAATTTCCAAAAAATATTTATCTGTCTGTTTGTATATTTATTTTTAAGATTGATATTTGATCTTGTTTATAATTATGAAGAATTAGACGAATTTATAATTACAAAAAAAATACTTCTATTTGGTCAATTTGTAAGATCATCATTAATATTCTTAATTTTTTATTTAATTTTATTGAAAAAGGAGCACTTTACAAAGCTAATCATTGATATTTTTACAATTTATTCGATTTTAATTATTGCAATATATGTTTTTGATATCGTGTCAGGTTTCTCAATAGTAACAATGAGAAGTGAAGACATAAGATTAAGAGGATTTTTTAGAGATCCGAACTTTTTATCTATGTTTTCAACTTACTTTTTACTATTTACGTTAATTTTAAGATTAAATAAAACTTATATTATTCTATTTGGATTTGTAACCTTGTTAACTTATTCAAAGACAGCTTTTGTTTGTTTAATAATTTTAATAATTTATTTTTCATTTATTAATTTTCAAGATTTAAAAAAAAAAATTGGTTTTGAAAAACAATTATTATTTTCTGTAATAATAATTTTATTTATTTTCTTGAGTTATATTATATTTGATATGATATTATACAACTTATATGTAGGTGAATATATTCCAAAAACAAGATTCTATACTTTTTTTGATCTATTTTCACAATCGCGATTTATTATGTTAAAAGATTTTTTAGCTCAAGATATTAATCTTGTGTTTGGCGAAGGCTTCTATTCAATTACAAATTATTCAATGCAAAAATATAATAATTTTTCACATAACTCTTTTATGGACATATATTTTGATTTTGGTTTGATCGGTTTATATCTTTGTATTTATTTATATTTCAAAGTTCTTTATTTCAAAATAAAAATTGAAAATATAAATTATGTCTTTTTTATTTTTTTAAAATTAATTATTACAACTATTTATCTATTTAACTTTTCAATTATTTATTTACCATATATTTGGTTTTTTATGGCAATTTCATCTTCATTAATTTTAAAAACAAATTATTTTAAAATAATCAGAGTTTGATTTGTTCCATTTCTTTTTTTATTGAAATAAATATTTGGGTAATTTTTTTTAAAAAATTTGTTATTTATTTTTAAACTGTAAATTTTTTTAACATATTTGTTTATTAGTAAAATGTTACTTGGGAAATAATTATAATCTCTTAATCTATATTCTAAATTAGTGTAAGAAATAAATTGATTAAATACTTTTTTTAACATAAGTTTAAAAAATATTATAAAATTCTTGATAATCGCTGAAATACTTAAAACATGATTAAATTTTTTTTTTTTCATCTGATGTTTTATTGTGTAGAAATCGTGATTTTCATCATCACTATCATCATCAAAAAATATATAATTAAATCCAAATAAAATTGACTGTTTTAATCGTTCAATTTGATTTTGATGGTCATCTAAAACTAATAATGACTTTTTCGGTAAATTATAAAAATTAAAATTTTTTATATCCCTTTCAAAATATTTTATTCTTTTAGATTTAAATTCTAATTGATTTAAATTTGTATCAAAACAATAAACTTTAGCTTTAGGAGATGCTTTTAAAATGAACCAGCTAGACAATCCTTTATAGGCTCCACTTTCAACAACCATGGTAGGTTTTATTTTTCTTATTACACAATACAAATTATATAAATGAATTATGTTCATTCCACCAATATTATTTTTTATTGGTCTTAAGTCGTAAATATTTAAAAAATCTTTTAAATATTTATTATTTTTATCTAAATTTGTTTTTTTATAATTAATTTTTCCGATCAACATTTTTAGTGTTAAAAATTTTTTCGTAAACTTTACTTTCTATAATTTTTTTACCAAAATATTTGCTTCCTGATAACGTAAAATGACCATAATCGTAAAAATTTTTTTTCTTTTTATCATCCAAAACGCTACACATTTTTTCTTTATCGGAACAAATTAACGGATAAATGTCAAACAGCGTGATTTTTTCTTCGTATTTTTTTTTTAATTGACTATTTATTTTCTCAAATTTAGCTTTATTTAATTTTTCATATGAGAATAAATTTACATCTTCAACTGTATATCTTTTGTTACTTATAATATATTGATCTACAAATGTTTTATTTCTTTTATTATTTTGAACAAACTCAGGTTTTTTTAAGACTATAATTAGATTTTTATTATAACTGTTTAAAATTTTGTAAAATTCATCAATTAAAGACAAATCATTGTAATTATATCTTAGTGATAAAACTATAATATTTGCTTTTTTAAATGTCTCAGAAATAATTAAGTTTTTTTTACGATTATTGAAAATATCTTTTAAGTTAAATCCATACCTAGCAAACTCATAATTTGTATAAAAATCTTTATGTGTATAAAATAAATTAAAAATATCTTTGGAATGTGAGTCACCTAAGAAAAGTATTTTTATTTTGTTATTGTTAGAGAATTGGGGAGAATAATTTATATAATCATCCTTAAATGAAAATATATTTTTGTTTTTTCTTAAAGAAAGTGTTTTTGAATTTTTTAGAAAAGTATTTGATTGATCAGCTAAAAAATAATTATCCATAATTAACTTGTTATTATCAATTTCTTTTTTGCTTGTTATAATAGATAAAATTAAAATTATTGATGCAATTATCCCAACAAAAAAAAGATTTTTATTAAGCGTGTAAATTCTGAATCTTTTTTCAATTATAGAATAAGAAAATATTGAAATAATAATACAAATTATTAATGCAAAAAGTTTTTCAAAATCTCCAAATTTTGAAAAGTAAAAACTTGCAACAACAATGATTGGAAAATGCCATAGGTATAAGGAATATGAGATTGTCCCAATATACTCAAATTTGTATTTATGTAAAAATCTTATTTTTTTGTTATAAAAAATAATCATTAAACAAGTGCCAATAACAAAAAATATTGATTGTGGATTTGGATGATTATCTCCATCATGTAAATATAGCATAAAAATAAATATAAGAACTAATCCAGTAAAATATAAAATGGTATAATATTTTTCTTTAATTATATTTTTTATTTTATTTTCATAAATACAGGCTAAAGATCCTGAAAGAATTTCAAATACCCTGGAAAACGAAAAATAAAAATTAAATAGGTTATGTTTTTGATATAAGTAAAAAATAGAAATATAAGATAAAGATAAAAAAATTAATAAAACGTATGGAATAAATTTTTTATTTAAAAAAAATATTAATATTGGGAAGAAAATGTAAAATTGAAATTCAATTGCCAAACTCCAGGTATGTAAAAATAACATACTATTTTTCTCAGCGAACTGATAAATTGTAGAAGTTAGCCAAAAGAAGAAATTAGAGACCCCAAAAAAAATAGAATAAATAGAATTAATATTTTTTTTTACCAAAAAAAGGTCAAACAAAAAAATAGATATTAAGAAGAAAATAAATATTACAAAAATTAAAACTGGTATTAATCTTTTAAACCTCTTTACATAAAATTCTTTAATTGTGATTTTTTCATTCTCTAATAATATTTTTGTTATAATATAACCTGAGATTATAAAAAATATATCAACACCAATATATCCAGACCTAATAAAATTATTGTCTATTAAATTAAAATTAAAATGATATAGTAGAACAATTATTACAGAAAAACCTCTTAATATCTCAATATCATGTCTAAATTTAGAAAAGGTATTTTTCTTAGTCTCTTTGTAAACTATACTTTGTTTCATAATTTCATTATTTATATTTTTCTTAAATTTTCTCTTAAGTTATTTAATTTTAAAAAAGTATATATATTTAATTTACTTACTCGTATACTGCACATTGGAAATTTCTGTTTTTCTTATTATGGCGTAAAGTTATTTAATCCAAATTTTGAAGATCCAACTTTTAGATATTGTAATGGAGGAGCTTATGGAGAATATTACTCAAATTTTATATTAAATTATGAAAATGATTTTAATTTCATAGACATAGGAGCAAATATTGGAATTTATACTTTAATAGCTAGAAAAAATAAAAAATGTTTAAATATTTATTCATTTGAACCAAATAACAGAATATTTCAAGATTTATCAAAAAATATATCATCAAGTGAAAATATAAATACTTTTAATTTTGCAATATCATCTGATGAAGGTGAAGAAAAATTTTTTATTGATCCAAAAAGCTCTGGATCTAGCCGAATAAGCACTGAATTAAGTAATTCATTTATTAAAACTGTAAATTTTCAATTTTTAAAAAAAATATTATACAAAAAAAAAAATTTAATTATTAAAATTGATGTTGAAGGCCATGAAAAAGTTGTTTTAGATCAAATACTTAAGTCTGTAGATCTAGATGATATAAAATCAATTTTTATAGAAATAGAAAATAAAGAACAAATGGTGAAATATTTTGAGGAAAGGTTAAAGAAATTTAATCTGGTTTATTCCTCAAAAAACAATAAAAGGTGTGATTTTCATTTTATTAATTAAATATCCTATATTAAATTTTTCTTAAAAAAGATCTAATTTTATAATAGAAAAGAAAAGATATTATAAATGCAGTTAGTGAATATATTTTTCCAAAGTAATTTGCAATTATATAACCCAAAGATAGAATTATAATATTAAAAATTAAAATAATTACTGTCGTTTTTAAATGTGAAAAGTTATATTTTTTTAAAATTAAGTGATGTAAATGAATTTTATCTGCAGAATAAAATTTTTTACCGTTTAATACTCTATGAATCGTAACAGATAAAAAATCAAAAACTGGATACCAGCAAAACCATATTAAATATGCTGGGTGAATATCCTCATACTTATACATGAAAATAATCATGAAACTAAACACAAAACCTAAAAACAAACTACCACTATCACCCAAAAATGTTTTGAGTTTTGTTTTAATTGGAAAAAAATTAAATATTATCAATATGACTAAAGGATAAATAAACATTAATATAAAATTTTTAAGTTCAATGTTATCTAATAAAAAATAAAGATATAATAAGCTAGTAATTGATAAGCCTAGAAGAAGACCATCAATACCATCAACATAATTATAGGCGTTTATCAAAAGACCTATTGCTAGTATCGAAAATAAAATTTCAAATTTTCCAAGTCTAATTAATCCAATGTATTCATAACTTCCTAAATCATTTAATGTGAAACCATTAAAGATAAGGTATAGAATAGGGAATATCATTAATATTAATTTAACTGATGGTTCTAAATTTTTTCTGTCATCAAAAAAACCAATCAGTATCATAGATGAACCTATCGCCAATATTGTGTCAATTTCTCTAGAGAATTCGAAAAATTTTATTAAAAGCAAACTGTATATTAATAGAGAGATGCCTCCAGTATTACTTACAGGCAAATAATGTACTTTTCTAGAATTTGGCTTATCAACAAAGTTATATTTGTATGATAAAATAATATTTGCTAATACGATAATTGGATAAATAATTATTAAAAAATAAATATAACTCACACTTGATAATTAAACCCATAATTTAAAATGTCAAATTTAGATATTAAATGTAAATTTTGTAACTCAATTCTTCATAAAAAAAAATATGTAATAAATTATAAAAACTTTTCAAATACACATGGAATTTTTTATGATTGTGAGAAGTGTAATTTGGAGATTAATTTTAATAAATTTGAAGATTTGTATGAAAATCAAGAAAGTACAAACTACAATTTTAGTAAAAATATATTCTATTATTTAAAGAAAATAATACTTATATCTTTTTTGCTTAAATTTAAAAAAATTTTAAATAACAGAGAAAAAATTTTAGATTATGGATGTGGTTCTGGAGAATTCTCATCTGCATTATCATATGTTTTTCCAAAAAGTAAGATTTTTGCATGTGATATATTTGAGATAAAAAATGACTTTTTATTAAAAATAACAAAGTTTTTTAATCTACAAAAAAGTAATTTTGGTGATTACAAATTTGATGCGATTATACTTAGGCATGTATTTGAACATTTTTTAAATCCCCAAGAATTTATAAGTGATATTAAAAACAATCTTACCGATGATGGTGTTTTAATGATTGAAGTCCCAAATAAAAATAGTATTTGGAAAAAGATTATGAAAATGAGATGGCCTGGATATTTTTATCCTTATCATTATTATGTTTTTTCAGAATTATTTCTTAAAAATTATTTTGACAAACAAGGTTTTAAATTAATAAAGATAAAAAAATTAGAACCGCCTATATTTGGGTCGTTTTTTTTAACTTTCGGTCTAAATAGGAGTCTATCAAGATTCCTTTCTTTACTTATTTATCCTATACAATTTGTTTTATCAAAATTATTTTTCACATCAGAATCCTTTTTAATAGTAATTTGTAAAAAGTGATAAACATTATAAGTTTTTTTTTTTTTAATCTTTCAAACATTACTTTTGCAATTTTAATTCCAAATGAGCTATCAAAATTATTTTTTTTAAATTTCTCATTAAGCTCAGGGGTTTTTACTTTTTTGGTATTTTACAATTTTTCAAAAAAAGAATTTATCTCTTATAAAGTTACTTATTTAATATCTTTGATTTTAATTACTATATTTCATTTAATTGAAAATTTAAACTTTTTGATTTGGTTTTATACATTTTTGATATTGTATTCGGATTATTTTTTTTCACAAAAGCAAAATAAGATTAATAATCTAATTTTTAAAATTCTTTTATTTGTCTCAAGTCTTTTATTATTTCAAAATATATTATCTCTTGGTGCTGTAATAAAAATCAAGATTTTAATAGTAATTTTATTTCTTATATTATTTGAATTTACAAAATATAAAGAAACAATAAAATTAAAAGTCAATTCACCGGTAAAATATACGATCTGGACTTGTCTTATCTATTTCGGTTCCCTCTTTATAATTTCAATACTTATGAGTAGTGAAATATTAAAATATGCCTATATATCTCTACAAATTTTTATCGGTCTACAATTAAAGATCTTTGATATGAAAATAAGAAATATTTACTTAAAGAATAAAAAATTTGAATATTTATTATTTTTTTTAGGTATAATTTATTTTATAACGTTTTCGATTTATTTTTCTGATTATAAAATTTTAATTATTTTTATATTAAGTTTAATGGGCCTTAATTATGCAAAAAACAAATTTATTGTATAATCTTAAATCTTTACATATTTTTTTTATATCATTAATTGTAATTACGTTATTTTATTTTTTTGAGTTACTGGTTGGTATTGATAAATTTTATCACCCTGACTCACTTCATTACTTAAACCCAAAAAATCAAGAATCATTAACTTTACTTAAACTAAAAGTTTTCAGTTCTTTCAACTCATTTAAACAAAATGTTAATTTTCTATCTTCTAAAGGATACTACTTATTGATGAGTTTATTTGATTATAAATATATTTATGCATTATTATTCAATTTTGTTGTTTATTCGGCAACAAATGTTCTAATTTATAAATATATTTTTAAAAATTATTTTTTTTTAAATAGATTTAGTACATGTTTGATTGTATTCCTTCTATTTCTTGAACCATACAGACTTCATTTAGCCTCTCACGTATTAAAAGAAACAGTTATATTGTTTTTTTTAGTTTATTTTATGTTTACTAAAAATCTATTACTTAAAATTATTTCACTCTTTTTTATGGAATTATTTAGAGCAAAGTCTTTAATTTATATTATCTCATTTATTAATTTAAAAAATATTAAAAAAATAATACTTCTTTTTGCGATAAAAAAGTGGGTATATAAAAAAAGTTTAATTTTACTTATCTTATTATCAATCATTTCATTTTCTTTTATTTCAATATTTTATAATTATGACTTCTTACAAAATATAATAACTAAGTTTTTTCAATTTTTCCAAAAGTTAGATATGAAAGAAATGCCAATAAGAGAATATGATAAAATTCCAAATTTTGCTGAGTATGATTATCCACTAAGATTTATTTTCAAAAACATTTCTTGGACAGCAATGTTTTTAACTGGTACTTTTA
>MDTG01332264.1_pt1 | contig 18639 bp, 5 predicted proteins | sample 811421 | NCBI WGS metagenome assembly MDTG01 (sample SAMN05326645, study PRJNA326480) | marine metagenome | isolation source: seawater | place: Pacific Ocean: South East | collected 2011
AATCTTCTTATCTTCTGTGAATGCATATCCAACACAAGTCGTGGATGCATCTAATCCTAATGTAACCATTTTGTTTCCTTTATATATCTAACCTTAATTTATATGTTATATTCATATCATTTCTAACTCGTACAGGTCTAGGTAATTTTGCTGTAACTAAAGGTTCTCCTGTTTTTTCATCATATAAATTTATTTGATTAAAATAAGGTCGCCAAGTACTTTCTGAATAATCATTATAAACTACACTAGTATCTGTATGTAATTTAACATTATTACTACCTGACCTAAAACCTCTAATCATAGGATTCATTGTTCTATTGAAGTCCTTGGCCTTTATTGTAACAGAATATTCTCTAACATAAACTGTTTGAGTAGAATTAAATTTTAGTTCTATATCATCACCTACTATATCAGTATAATTTACTGAACCAGACCATGATGCAGTTTCTGTAAGTACTATTAATCCGAAATCATAAAATACATTACCTATATAATTTTCTGAAGATGATATTGATGTTGTCGCACTTTGACTATGATGTGCAGTTGCAGAGTATAAATTACCATTACCATCATCTTGTATAGTAAGATTATTACCTGCTAAGTCTGTTTTATCTTTATCTGTAATAACAACTGTACCTGGTTTAATTTTTTCTCCGAAGTATTTTTGTGGTATAGAAAAACACGAACCAGATTGATAGAACTTATTTAAATGTGTTACTTTTGAAATTCTTGTATCAGCTAAGCTATGATATGGTGAATATTTATATGTTGAAGTGTATGATGCTGATGAATAAAAATTTACAAATAACGAATTATAAAAATTATATTTATCTTCGTTTAAATAATTACTATCGTCATTAAATGAACTTGAACAAAAATTCTGATGAGTCCAGCCATCTGAGCCAGTATGTAATGTCTGTCCTCTGTTTACCCTCGTTGGACGAACTTGAACTTCGGATTTATTAATCGGTTTAAATACTGACATAACATGGTTCTAATATGTTAACTTAACTTTTATTGTTGCCTCAGAACTAAAGTTTTTCTTCAACGGTGTACTCAATTTAGATATAGCTACTAATTGTCCTGATGTATTATACAAACCTACACCTGTAATAAATACTGTTGGATTACCTCGTAAAGTACTTTGTCTAATTTCATTCGCTGAACCACTAACAAATGTAGGATTATTACTAAAATTCATTTGATTAGCAGTTGCTCTACAAAAATAAGAAACAGAAGTTTGGTCTTCTTCAGACCTAGCTTGTATATAAGTATTCGCACTATTTCCACATTTTAATGCATTTATAAACTTCAATCCATTTTTGTAATCTGCGTCGTTACCAGTTCCTGGAGCAAATCCATTATTTGTTGCTCCTTTATAAGTAATAGCTGAAGATGTTATAGCAGCTGCTCCTTGAATTGAACGAGACATTTCTGCTACTGAAAATACTAAAGCTCCTACTTCAGGATAAAAGAACCCAAAGTTTCTTGCTGCTGATGATGAATCAGTAGAGTGAAGATTACCATCTGAACCTGTAACGATATTATATCTAGGTCCTGCTGGTGTTGCAGTTGGTGTAGTAGTTTTACTATCATCTGTTAATACTAATGTTTGTACTGCGTTATTTGCTGTATTTGAACCACTAAATTGAAGAGTCCAATTACCTTTGTTAAATCTTTCTTTAAATAGAGACCTTCTAGCTACTAGAATGTAAATGTCTTCATCTTTACCAGATGTTACAGCTGAATTACTACCAGGAGATGAGATAATAAACCCACCTGTAATTTCGTTTTCAGGTAAAAGAGTAGAAGCCCATTGACTATAAATAGCTTGAGTTGCTCCTTTTATATCGTCAGTATCAGTAACTGAACCTGAACCAGCGTAGTGTCCATATGCTACTGTAAATTGAGTTGTTGCATCTGCATCTTCACTATTAGTAATACCGTAATAGTATGTTTCATTTGTAGCAGCGACTGATGCTGAATGAAGTGCACTTCCTAATAGTTTACCACTACCATTACTGAAGTACCCCGCCGTTACTTTCTGTGTATCTACTATTGTATCTGTAGATGAGTTTAATTTTATAAAAGTTGCCATTAAATTATCTCCTTAACTTAAATTATTATGCTGCCCCACCTTGTGGATTCTGTGTTGCTGGCACTGTTTGGTCATTTTTCTCTACTGTAATTGTTGCCGTTTTATAAGCACCTGTTGTGATACTAACAAAAGTAATCGGTAATGTTTTATTCGATGTTACTGTTTTAGGTGTTAGTATGAACTCGTTACCTCTAAACATAGCTGCATTTGGGATATCCTGTTCAGCTATGAATGTTAATGCGTTTCCTGCTAAATCAACTGGACTCGCGTTTGTTACTGTTACTACATTTGTATCAGGAATAATTAAATGGAAACCTTCAGGTTCAGCGTGATTCATAAGATTTGGAATATATCCCCAAGGTGCTATTACTGCTCCGAAGTTATAATCTTGTACAGCTGTTATTACTGGTAATGCTGTTGTATCTTTATTTAGAGTAACTAATTTGTTTCTCATAAAATAAGCTGCATTTGGAAGTGCTTCTATTTGTGGTAAATTTTCTATAGCTTCACCATAAAAAGCTGAACCACTTGGGTGACCTGGATTCCATAATCGATAATCGATTCCTGTATCAGTCAACTCAAAATAGTCAATATTTAAAGCTTTTCCTTCTGCTAATAGTTTTCGACCCTGTTTTGTTAATATTGCGTCTACTGTTACTGTAGTACTATCTAAATATCCCATTGTAATTGTCTCCTAATTTTATAGATGTTATCTATAACAAATGTGTATTGTATATTTGTAACATTAATTATTCATATATAAATATAAAGTTTTAGAAAAAAATGATATATTTTTTACTATCTTATGTCATTAACATTACCATCTTTATCTGATATTCTTTTATTTTTCCTTACTATTAATTTATTTTCGCCTGTTACCTTAATTCTATAGAAAGATGAAGTACTTAAATCATCTTTATCAGGTATATTGTAAAATATGTTACCTACATGCTGATTGCCGTCAATCATTCGTTGATGAAATGGGTCAGGATTTCTAGATGTATGATTTGATGGATATTCTATTTGTCCGTTTGAAGCCGTAGGTGTCCAAGATGTTTTTCCTATTTCTCGTCCTTTTTTAGGACCGTGTATTACTAATTGTCGATTTAAAAAGAATGATTGATTTTCCCAATCAATATATGCCGTTCCATTTTCATATCTTGATGCAGAAATTACTTCATAGTCACCTATCATTTGAAATACTATTTGATTTTCATAATAATCAACATTATTAAAAGAATCAACAGAACTTGTACCAGGTACCATTGTTACAAAATGTACATCATCTATTGTTCTACCCCATTTTTTACTTAAATCATCTGGAGTTCGAAGTGCTAAAGTATTAAACTCATCTAATGTTACATCTATGCTTGCTAAGTATTCTGCCGCAGTTGTAATATTACCTGTATAATCATAAGAAGCGGTATAGATAGGTTTAAATTCTGCTACTACAGTACTAGCTGAATCTACTAAACTTAATGTATTCCCTTCAATGGCATTGTCTGTATTAGAGTTTAGTGTATATATACTATGTACATCAATTTTACTATTATCTGTTGTAGCTACTCTTCTAGGTGAAGTTATAGTTTTTAAAATGTTGTCCGCGTCAGCTCTTGCTGATGGTGTCACAACATTTCTGTATGATATTGTAGCGTTTTTACTACTTTCTTTAGCTGAATCTGTAAATGAATAATAGTCACAAATATCCAATGGAATAGGATTAGTATTAAGTAATTCTTTTTGTGCATTCAATGTAAAAGTTTCTTCTGTTAAACTAATAGGTGTCTTTGTTTCTTTTGCTGCTTCATCTGTTCCAGTTAAAATCATTTTTTCTATACTATTAATAGTTGTTTCTGGAGATATTACTTTTTTAGATTCTTTAAAAGAATAATATTGAATTTTATCTATGGAACCTGAAATACCTATTAATTCGTGTGATAGTGTTGGATTTTTTATTTTACTTCTTTCTAACATAGTAGGTTCAAATAAAATACCTATTTCTGATAAAGTAGTTCTAGCTGGTAATATTTTTCTTATATTGTTTTCTAATGCTTCAGAAAATATACCTTCTTGTGCGTCTAACCATTTATTTACATTCAATACTACACCCATATCGTCAAATACTTGTTTATGTAAAAGTTTTAATTCTGGATATTCATCTCTATACAAATCACTAGGATTACCAAATAAATTTGTTATATCATTATCAGCCATTAAATTGACTAAGTAATCATTTAAAACTGTTTGCGGTGACCTAACAATTTGTATTACATTAGAATTAACACGAGTAGCCTCTGCCGTTGTACTATCTGAAAGACTTGCATTTGAAGATTCTTTAGGATTTAAAGGTTTAACAATATTCTGTACAGGATTACTAATAATTTTATTATCATTTTTATTATCATAGCCAGTACTTCTAAGTGAAAATTTATAAGTATTTATATTATCTAAATCAAACAATGAAGAACTAAAAAATAAACTAGACCCTGCTTTGGTAAAAGAATAATCAGTAATTGTATTAGGATTTGAATCTGCAAATCTTAAACTAGCACTCGCCGCATGTATGTGTTCTTTATAATTTTCGTTTAATTTAAAATGATAAACTAGTTCTGTTCTAGATGAAGAACTATTATTTCCTACTGTTGAAAACTTATTTAAAATATGTTGTTTAAATTTAGATGTATTTAAATTTTCTTTCCAACCTTTTATCTCTCCTATAGAACCTGTAAATGTTTTACCCATTTGTAAATTAGAATGAGAACCAGAAACGAAACTAGCTGTAAAATTGTGATTGACAACAGAATTGCTATTGATTAAAGAAGCTGTAGTAAAATGTGTAATCTTATCATCATTCTGTTTTCCTAAAAATATCTGATAAGATTGAGTAGCTAAGTTTGATGCAGTTGCGATAGTTCTATTTATTTTTATATTCCAAAGATTATTATCTTTTAATTTTAAATAATCAGTAGAACAACTAACTTGATTACTCGCTATAGCACTCGTACCGTTTGAACTATTATTTAAAACTAAACTTACTCTACCACGAGAAGAATCACTAGCTGATGGTTCTAAATTTAATTGCCAATAATCATTACTACTACCACTGATAGATGAGACTAATGTTTGTGTATTAGTACTCTGATATGGTTTAAAAACAAATTCAAAACTTTCTATTGTAGCACCATTTCTCCACCAGTCAAGATTAAATTTATTATGATTTGTAGCTGAAGAACCACTGTGATTAAATATATAAGTTGGTAGTTCTTTTCTATCTTCTATAAATCCTATATTACCTTCTCTTGTTTTTAACCCATCTAAAAGATTTTCAATTTCATTGTTAATTATTTCAGGATTATGTGGTGTCATCGATGTACCTAATTCTTGAATTTTTAATACATCTGCAGGATATCCATAAATGTTCAGAAGAGCTCTATAGGCATTTGCTGTACCTTTTGTTTTGTAAAGATACATTAAATTATTTATTATTTTTAAATAAGTATTTCTTTCTACATCACTTACATTATTAGCATCTACAAATAGTTCATTCTCACTTCCGAAATAACTACTTAAACTACTTGAAAAAGGACTAATTAAATTCCACCCTAAACTTGATGCTATATCTGTTATATAGCTAGTCGGTGGACTATTATATTTATTATAATCTCTTTCTTTCAATGTTCCAAATGTATCAATTAAATTTTTCTGTGTATCAAAAAATTCACCTATCATTGATACGAATTTATATAAAACTTCATTATTTAAATCATCTTGATAAAGTAAAGGTAAAGTTTTAAAAATACTATGAATATTATCGTTATCATATGCAGCTGCTGATGCAGAAGCTGCTGTCCACCAATTATTAAATACTGTAGAACCAGTTCTATATTGAATAGAAAATGGTAATGACTCTTGTGGGTTATTTCTAGTTATTTTAATATCTGTAAAATATGAAGAAGTTACATTAATATTAGAACCTGTATTAGCGTGTAATCCAAATATATGTCCTGAAGGTAATATCGAACCTGTAAAACTTGTACCTGATTCAATGTAGTCAGATGCTAATTGTGTATAATCACCGTAAACTTGAATAGGATAAGAACCAGTAGCTGAACCACTAGGTAGTACTTCAACCTGTGTTGAACCTGCATTATAGTTTGATACTGCTATTCCACTATCTCCAGCTGCTCCAACTCCAAGACTTTGTGATGGTCGCCAATGTGACTGTGATGCTACAATTATACCTCTTGTCCATTTACTACCTGTTATTGTTGTGTAAAATGATTCAGTAACTTTTTGATGTATCGCATCATCTGGTATTCTAGGGTTTGCTTGTGGTGCTTTTAAGCTTGTAACCCAATCAAATTGTTTATCACCTTTTTGTAAAAATGAAAGAAAAAGAGGACCTGAGTAATTAAAAAATGGTTTATCTTGTACTCTATATCTATTATTAAACATAGGTATCTTTGTTGCACCAGAAGCAAGATTTTTTAGATTCACATCTGATACTTTATACATAATATTAAAACCATTAATATTGTATAGTTCTTCAACATATGGTTGAACAGGAGTACCGTCACTATTATTTGCACTACCTGTATTCACATTAAACGGTGAACCTAATATTGTTACAGGTTTTACATTAGGAGCTGATGCTGTTGATTCACTTTGTCCGTCATAATACAAAAACTTTTCATATGGTGTAAAATTATTAGTAATATCACTAATTTTTTCAAACAATTCTTTTCTTCGTTGTACAACCTGACTATTATTTTTTTCTGCTGCTATTTCAGCTATTGAAATATCATCTAAATAAAATTCTGTTACTGCAGCTGCAGCGTTCCTAACTTCAATAACTACATCTTCTGTATGTGTTGCGTAAAATGTACCTTGATTTAATGTAGTACCTGTTGCATTCGTAACAGATAAATTATGTCTAAGTGTTCCTCCACACGAAGCATTTATACTTAAATTTGGAGTTGAACCTGCTTCTAAATATAAATTAAATGTATATCTATATTTTCTACCTGCTATTAAACTGATATTCTCATCTGAACAAGCGATATTAGTAGTATCACCGTCATCATCTATTCCGTCACCTACTAATCTTAATGCTTGTCGTGATTCATTCCAGCTCAACGAGTCATATTCTTTAGTAGGGTGGTCACCCCAACCATCCGCACTTGCTGTAAAATTACCATTCGTTACTAATTCTTCTTTAACATTCCAAGTTGAATCTTCTGTGAATAAGAGAGAAGATGATAACTCATTATAATAAGTTTCTAATGTACTAACTTTTTGATAAAAATTATAAACCTTTTGATAAGCTGAACCATAAGTTGTATGATTAGAAAAACTATTCCAGTTTACATTGATATTATCAATATCTTTACTACCTGTTAATAGATGACTAACAGTATTTGTTTCTAATGAAGATGAGTCAAATAGTTCTACATAATTTTCTAAGACAAGTGTATCTGTCACTTCTGATTGATTAAAAGGAAATTCTTCATCTATTTCTAGTGCACCTTGACCTCTTTGTGTGAGTTCATCTGAAAAGTAATAAACTTTTTGAAGATGAGTAGTTATTAACTCTTTTTCAATAAAAACTTCATCCCATATATTTAATGTCGAATCTAAAGGTTGATTTAATCTTAATATTATTGATACTAATTCACCACTTAATTTATCTGCATTTTCTTCACTTAAACTATCGAAAGTATAATTTGTAATAGGGAAACTTTTAGATTGACCATAGTTTAGTACAAAATCAAAACCATAGTTTTCTTCATTTAGAGTACCTAAAACACTTTCCCATCTACTAATAAAATCAGGATTAAAATGTAAATCATCTGCATCATTTCTTATTATTAATCTAACTTCTTTTCTAGAGTTTGAAATTTCTTTTACTACAAATTTTGGATTTTTTAATTCAGCATTTAAATCATCTGTATTACCAGAAGGTATAAAACTATCTGTTGAAGTTTCAACATAACCTTCATCATTCCAACCTTTTTGTAGTTGTATATTTGTAATATAAACACCAAATTCATCTTCTGGGTCAGCTAGATATTCAGGTTCATTTGGAGAGTTAGTAAATATAGGATAATTTGATTCTCTAAAAGGTCCTCCAGTATTATCAAATGTAACAATTTTACCTGGGTCTAATGTCTCCGTTGGATAATATATATTTGTTTCATCTGGACCTAATATAACATCTCCATCAACAGCTGTTCTCGCTAAGAATAAATCATTTGCATGTGAATTAGCTCCTAGATGTTGATATTGATTTAAACCATTAGCGATTGCCCAAGCTTCATTATATACAAATACCCTTTTACCTGGTTGAGATATTTGTGGAGCTTGAGGATTAAAAATTTTATGGTTAGCTTGTAATTTATCAGCTACTAGTCCATCACTTACTGAATATAAATGAGTTCCTGAGTTAACACCTACTTTCATAAAAAAATGTTCTGTATTATTAGCTATAAATTTTAAGTTTACTTTTCTTGAACTATTAAAGTTTGCTGAATCTAAAAATGTATCTTTTAAATTTACTGTATTGTTAGGTGTAGTATTTTCTGTTGTATTTTGAAAAGGAGTAAATGGCCAAGAAGCTCTAGCATAACTTACTTTAGAATTTTCATAACTCCAAGACCCTGAGTCAGGAGCTCCATAAAAATCACCTACTCTATAATCAGCTGAGTATAAATAAGGTATTCCAGGTTGAAGTCTAGCGGGGTCAAACTGAGATTGATTAGGTTCTCTTGTACCATCTGTTAAAAGTTGATAAAATCTTTTATGTTTATATATACGAAATTCTGTACCGTGTGGTGAGTCATCTTGAGTTTCATCTGACCAATTATAATCACCTGATGAAATTATATCATTAAAATCATCAACAACACCACCATAAGGGTCAAAACTATAATAACCATAACCACCTTCATTTGAATCTTGTTCACTAATTTCGAAATTAGAATTAACAATATAATTTTCAGGTTCAGTAAAAATACTAGAAAATACATTTCTTAAAAAGTCAACTCTTAATGTATATTTACCTTCTGTAAGATTTGCTAACTTTAATAATTCGTTAGCTTTAATAAATATTTTTCCAGTAGTAACTTGACCACCTACATCACTTATAGATTCAGGTGTTTTATCACGATAAATAAAATGTAAATTTTGAGCAGCTAATTGAGATGTTACTTCTTTATCGTTAGAATCAAACTTAGTAATAAAATTATCGTCTTCATCAAAAATAGTAACTCTTAGATAATCACCTTTTAATTCATTAAAGTAATAAGGTAAATTAACTTCTTGATGTCCTAATTCTTCACTCCAACTAGATGATTGAATTAAACTTAGTTCATTGTCATTAAAATTATATTCGAAATTAGCCATATATTAAAACGCCTTTTTATCGTCCTTTGCTATTTTTGGTGTATCTATACTAGAATCTCTCTGAGTCGGTTGACCCTTTTGTTCTTTTTTTATAGAAAAATCACCGAATACTATCCCTTTACAACCGTTACCACTTGAATCTCTGATAGTCACACCATCAAAAGAATCAAAATTAATTTCCGCTAAACACTTATCGTGAAAGTTAGGATACTCACTTATAAATATAGAAGTTGCTGCACTTTCAATCGGAAAACTTCTCGAATCTGGCGACCAATATTCTGTATTAGAATATGGATAAAATATATCACCTGTACTGTCATCTACAGAAACAACATTAGTTTCATCAGGTGTAGCCTCTATATCCCAAGTATCTAAAATATCAGAATAAGGTTGTCCCAATACTTGTGCACATGCCCATTCTCCGTTTGCACCTGGTTCTGTATTTACATCACCTGATTCACTCATACTACCGTCTATCATTCTATAAGGACCTTGATGTGAAAAAGGTGGCCACCCATTACCATATGCATCTTTTAATAAAACTTCCGTTCCGTCATTACATACGGCGAACCAAGTTAATGTACCACCAGTTTGAACACCTTCTCCTGTGTTAGGATTAGTTGGTATTCCTACTTGAAAATCCCCTTCAGGATTAAATGTTGAACCAAACCTTTGTCCACAATCAGGATAATCTGTTGCTGTCTCTTCTTGATAATTCTTTAAATCATTTGTAAATGCTTCTTCATCTTCATAATTATAACCTCTAATTTTACTACAATAATTATTTTTTACTGGAGGCATAAATTTATATACCATATCTATGTCTAAAAATTCAAACATATTAAAAGGTTTATTTAAATATCGTGTAGTAGATAAATCTACCTGTCCTAAAAAATTACCATATTCATCTAGAGCCTGGTTTGGTGTATTCATAAAAGATTTTTCTGCTAGAATTTTATCATTACCTTCACTCGTATCCCATTTATCAGTAGCTAATAAACCTTTTAAACTTTGAACATAAGTACTATCAAAAGACAACCCACTAATAACTGGATGTGAAGATTTTCTAAATTCACATAATTTATTTTCTGACGGTAATACATTTACTGGTGCATTGATTCCATCTTCACACCATATTTGTTGTCCTGTATCGTCATCAAATTCTATATCACCTTCTGGATAATCATATTGTAAAACATCAGGATAAGGTAGATAAGTATAATCGGCTCCACCGACATCTGCGAAATCATTAACAAACGATGAATCTGTAGTTAAATTTATTTTAACTGTAGCCATTTTCCATTGTAAAGCTTGAATATAGTTACCTGCATAATCATCACCTTCTATATCTTGTCCACTGTGATGACTATATATGTATGTCAAAAATACAACTTTAATAACTTTAGTACCTGGTGTATTATAAGTCTGCATAGCTTCATCATTATGAACATCAAAACCCCAACCTATTTCATTACTATCTACATCAGAATTACCTTGTGTTTTAAGTTTATAAGTATTTAAATTCATCTGTCTATTAATGACTTCTGCTTCTGTACTTGGGAAATCAAACTCTGCTATTTCACTTAATGTTTCTCCACCTTCCCAAGAACTATCCCAATCCCAATTAACTACAAACCACCCATATTTAATATCATAATCATTTTCTGCCGGGTTATCACCTTCTTCAAAGGGTTTAGGATTAAAATTATCAAGATTTTTAACATAATCAAACTTTAATCTGACTGTTAAAGGAGCAGATGAATTAAAAGAATATTCAGTACCTTTAGGATAATAATTTTGTAAATCTGTAGGTTCATCAAAAGTATCAATCACACTTGTAACTCTACTTATAGGTCTAAAATCTTGTATTAAAGTACTATCCCAAAATTTACCCTCTGTCGCATAAAATACATCTGGAAATCCTGTAAAGTCTGTATCAAATTTTGGATTAAGTTGACCAAAAATTATTATACCATCTTTTTCTTTAATCCATTTATATCCAGCTGCAGCTGCCTTTTCTGGTGACCATTCAGGTGGAGTAAATGTAACTTTTGCTCCGTAAGGACCATAAGCTCTTCCAGAATGGTCTGTTGAAGGCCAACCGTGACCTTTAAAATTATGGTCATCAGAAGTACTCCAGAATTTTTTATTATTACTTAAATTCCAATTACTACCGTTATATTGTAGTCTATTTTGGTCTGGAGTCCAATAATGAGTAGGTGATTGTGTTTTTACTATCACATCACAACCTGATTCAGTCCATTTAATATTACCTTCTGATGCCTGTCCAGCTCCGTTTGTTCCCACATAATCATTATCATCATCTTCATCTACCCAACAAAATGTTTTTGACATATTTTTAACAAAAACATCACCTAAAAGACTTTTATGCATAGCATAAACACTATAACCTCTATTTAAACCATCTGATTTATAACCACCTGTTAGTTCTAGCCATCCGTGACCTACCGCAGAATACTCAGATTCGTCTGCTGATACTCTAGTTATCAAATAATAATAACTATCAGCTATATTTCCAGTTAACGCTGAAGTCCAAGCATCTTCATCTACATTAAATACTTGATTTGTAGACCAATCATCATTTGTTTTACTATGTCCTTCGAAAGGAAAATCATATAAAATTCTTTCTAATGAACTGTAATAACCTGAGGAACATATATTATAATTACAAAAATCACCTGTTCTAGCTAGCCCTAAAAATCCAGTCGCTTCTGCACAAGAACTACCAAACTCAAAAGTACCTTTATCTTTAAAGGCCATCATATGTGGAGAAGACCAATTGCTATCACCTACTCCTACTATTGTTTGTAACTCATCACCATCTGCAGAATCTGATATTACACCTGTTCTATCTCCGTCTACAAAATAAGTCGCCATCATATGGTCATAATATCTATTTTTATCTGATTCTTTACCTCTACCATAAATCCAGATTTTATCTAAAGTCATCATACTACCTTTATATAACCAAATTTTACCATTAGGATTTAATTGCCAAGTACTAGGTAAATGTTCTACTGTAGTATATAATTCGATTTCTGCTCCACCAAAATTAAAATCTTCTGGTATACCTAAAATATGTTTATCTTCATTTTCAACTCTACCGTAATTATATTGGCCAGCAGCATTTTCGAAAGGTTTATGTTGAATTATCTTTATATCAAAATCTATTGCCATTTCTAAAATGCCTTCCGTTCATCAATTTGTCCCAAAACCATATTCTTAAAACTAGTTGCCTTTTTAGGTTTGTTAGTAACAGTATTAAAAGTAACTTTATAGTCACCTATAAATATTCCTAAATTAGTATTTCCACTTAAATCTTCTAAAAATGCATCACCTATTGCACCGTAATCTAAATCAAATAAACAATCATCAATAAGTGATGATGTTCCATCTAGTTCCGTTCTAGTTGCTACAGCTACTTTTTCTAATCCATTCCATAATCTACCGATACTACCGTATGGAGTTTTAGTTAAATTATTTGAACCAGACTGTAGAGTTAATAAATCTTCTCCAAATTTATTTAATTTATTAACTACAGGATAATAATAAGGAGTATCCCATTGACTTTCTCCAATCCAATCTTGAGTCGCTGATTCATCTATACTAATTACTTTACCTGTATTATCTATAGATATACCTTCTCTTTCGTAAAAGTTATAATCTTCAGGTATCATATTTCTAAAATATTTTTCACTACCAGGATTACCACCTGGTGCATCTGTACACTCTCCTGCCAATATAGGATTATTAGGTAATCTAAATGGTCTTAACTCACCTTTTTCTAATTGTGGAGCTATTACTGAATAACCATCAGTAATATTACTATTTGTATCTGTAATTGATACCCAAATTACAAAATTATCATCAGTATTTGAATATCTTTCAATCTCCTCATTAATATTTAAATCCATACTAGGTAATGTTATTGTTACTGACATTCTTGTCCAATAGTCTTGAACATTAAATGAAGTTGTTTCCCAAATCATACCATCAGACAATTCACCATTACTATCTTGCCAAGCTGATAGTCCGGCGTTAGTACCTATATTAATTTCTATTGGTACATCTATATTAAAATCATCAGGTCTTCTTACATATACAGAAAAAGTATATTGTTGTCCTAGGATATTTGACCCTGGAGTAACAGGAAATGCATACATTAAATTAGGAATAATACTTAAATCAGTATCTGTTGTAGATGTATCAACAAAATGTGAATGTGGAATTTGATTTTCAAATGCTATCGGCATATCATTACTAGGTGTAAGTGTAGTACCATAATCTTCACTATATAGAATCCATGGTAGATTAGAAACATCTGATGATAAATAATTTATTATAGATTCTTCTAATGTATCTAAACAAGGAAATCCTAGTAATTGCCACATAGGAATTGCTTTATCAAAATATCTAGTTTGTGCTATATCTACATCACCTAGATAATCACCTAACTCTCCTAAATTTAAATCAAAACCTTCATTTATTAATTTTGGTATTTTAGTACTAGTTTGTACATTACCTTGTACATCAGTATATGTACTACCCTCAGAAACTAACTGACCTGTAATTGTATCTACATTACCTTCATAAAATCCTCGAGGACCATCTTTTGCAATTTCATAATCGTGACAATTATTACCACATACATATAATGAATCAAAAGTTTCTCCAGTACTTGTACATTTAAATAAACTTGCACTTTCTTCACAAGCATCTGAACCACCATAAATTTCAATCGTCACATCATCTGATAATCCTGATTGTGTAGGATGAGAACCAGTATATGCAGATATTGTAGGACCTATAAATCTTTCGTCCATAGTTGCTAAAGCTTGTTCAGTTTTCATCATATCACCTATATATGTAAATTTAGTATTGATACTATATGAACCATCAGATGAGTCAGTAAAACCTAATGTTCTTTTTATTATTTTTTTGTATATTGATGAATCTGAAACACCACCTATAACAGGAAAAGTTTGTTGATATGGTAAAAATGTATATTTTTCACCACCTAAAACAGAAAATTCACCTTCAATTTCTTTATTAATATTAATATTTAAATTTAATTTAAATGTATAAAAATTACCTATACCTAATACATCATCTGATGCATCTTTTGCTATATTAAAGATTTCACCTGTAACTTGATAAATTCCTGAATCTGTATAAGTATGTTTTAATACATTACTTTGATTTACTTCATATGGTTCTTTATCATATTCTATTTTAGAACCGTCACCCCAATCTAAAAATCCTACATATAAAGATTTATTAGGATATTCTAAAATATCTTTTGGTGTAAATAAAGTTTTATCAACAGAATTTCTTATATAAAAATATAATTGTGCTGTTATAGGAGCTGTAGTTTCTTTATATTTACCTGGTTGTAATTTATCATCATAATATTCAGTTAGTACTGACTTGAAACCGTCTGCAGATTTTATACCTCTAACATCTACATCTGGAATAAAATCCCATATACCTACTTCACCTGGAAATCTTGTTTTTTGATAAGGATTTTGAATGTGTTCATATGGTTGAATATCTTGTAATGAAGCTCCATAAATAAATACTCCAGCTGATTCTGTCCCGTTTAAGTTTGCACTAATTCTATATTTATACTCATCGACTAATTCATCGTGTAATACTCTTATCCAAAATCTATACCATATAGATGTTTCTCCTGTAGCACCAGTTGGGTCTAAATTAATTTCTTCTACACCCCATAAAGGAACAGTATCATATTCTGGATGCATTATAGGATTTTGCCATATTGAAACACCGTTTTTAAGTTCTTCCCAAATAATAGGTAATTGTAAACTATACCCGTAATTATAATATCCTATATGATTTGCGTCTACTTCATTACTAGTAGTAATATCGTTATCCCAACCTCCTATATGTTCTTCACCTGTAGGTGTACCTGATATATCTGAAGTTAAATTAATTAAAGATGAAATTGGAGTATTTCTATATTTACTATCAATTTGATTACCTGTACCATTATCTGGTAATTCATTTACCCAAGGTCTCATATGAATTGATAATATTCTATCAACTCTTCTTTTGTCTTCATTCTCTACTAATTTATTTTGTCCTAAATAATAATCATATGAATTAATCCATCCATTTGTTGCAAAAGTTTCGTAATTATCTTGTGTAATTTCTTGAGTAAATTCTACACCTGTTTCTGGATGATTGTAATGTCTTTTATAACAACCATTTTCACAAGCTTGTTGAGCTGAGAATAATGAAGGATTAGAGTAAGATATACCATTTTGGTCACAAGTGTATTTATAACAATGATGACAACAATCATAAACAACCTCACCACTATCATCATAAAAACCATTATTATTGTATACAGTTCTAGAACTACAAGAACGATTATTACCTGCATTTAAAAATGATTGTTTTTCTGAATAAGTATCATATGTCGTACATTGACATTTATGACAACCACTACTTACTTCATAAGAATCATCACCTACATCTGTACAGTTACTTGGAGACTCAGTCTGTTCACAAGTATAAGGAATACCTGATAAACTAGTATACATATCTATATAACAATCACTTTGAGATTGTGTATAAGTATCTTCTAAAAAGTACCAACCTCTATTTTCTCTAACATAAGAAAACACCATATTATTTATATTATTATATGGAAAAGTAGTCCAAGTAGGGTCATCAGGTTGTAGAGAACAAACATATCTACCAAAGTAATCTGACCAAGGGTCTTCTTGACCTAAGAAATAACCTAAATCTGGTTCATCAACTTCTTGTAGTTGTTTGTTCGGAGCATATACTTGATTAGGTAAAACATAAATACCATCTGAATTAGATTGTGTATCACCACCATAACTTCTACCACCTTTATACCATCTATCATATCTATCAAAACCACAAGTAACTTCTACATAACGATATTTTGTTACACCGGGACAAGGGTCACCACATAAACTATCGTCAGCTGTAACTGTAACAGATTTTTTACCTATCCAAGTTGATGTATCTGGATAACAATGACACTCAGAATTTACATTGTATATACCACAATCACCTACAGGTAATCCATATGAATCAAATACTATTTTTTTAATCGTTTGACCTGTTTGACAAGATAAAGTTGTTGAATCACCTTCTTCTACAGCTGCACAAATATTATTATATACTTGGTCAGATGTTATAATACTTTCTTCTTCTAATCTATATACTTCCTCTGATGTAGGAATAAGTGGTTCTGTAAGTAAATCTTCTATTCTATCTACTAAACTTGCAATTGACAGAGGTAATGTCTCTTCTGCTATTTGACCACTAGCCCATGCTGAAAAGATAGTCGCTCCACTTTTACCTAATTCAGATTTTATTTCTGCTGCAATAGCTTCTATTTCTTCTTCTATTTCTTCTTCAAAATCAACTGAACCCATACTTGGCCAAGTTAAATCTGGAAAGGCTAGTCTCATTATTTGATAAAAAATAATACCATTATTTTCATCAGTAAAATAAGTACCTACACTAGCTCTAGTAAACCTATTATCAAATGCTTCTGAAAACTGAAGTTTATTAAGTACTTCTCCTTGATAGTATTCTACAGGAAATGAATTTGTCCAGTTACCTTCTACACCACGATAATTATTTCCATATTTAATATTCCAATCATCTACATAATTTAAATCATTATAATAATATAAACCTAAAGATTCTCTTTTATCTAAATCTCTATTTTCAACATGCTGTATATTATTTTGTACAGGTTCAGTACCTGTTATATTTATACCTTGCCAAGGGTCGTATTGTTCTAACAATGTTTGATTTATTTTAACTAAATCTCTAGCATCTACAAATTGTCTTTCTTTACCTATAAATCCATAACTATCTTCAGAATATATAGTAACTAAATATACTGAAGGTTTATTAAATCTATAAACATATCCTTCTTCTAATATTCTTTTTGCATCGAGTGTCGCGTCGATAGTAGGTGACACAAATACTTTTTTACCATAATCAGGATTATGTGAACCAGATGTTTGCCAACCTTCTTGTGCTAGAGCGTTCCATTTATTAGCCCATGGTTCATTTATACCTGTACCAAAATCTTCAAACCCATCAAATAATTCTGTTACATCTTCACCTGAACTAGATTGAATTAATACTGCTGTATCATAACTATCAACTAAATCTTCTATTTCTAATCTATAATTTTTAGTGTAATCTAATGGATTTAGTTCTGAGTTTGGAGCTTTAAAACCACTAGTATTACTAGAAGATATATAAGTGTTGTTATTGAATCCTCTAGTCTTTTCTGATACAACAAATGAACAAATATTATCATTTGGATTAGTATTTATCCTATCAACAAATTTTCTATAATCTTCTACTGCGTCATTAAAATCTTCTTGATAATAATAAGTTCTGTTTTTATTCCAATAAGTGTTATACCATTGTTCTGATACATCAGATTCTGGAACTGGTATTGTAGAACAACAAAATCCACTTTCACCTATAAATCCAGGGTCAGGTAAACCTGTTGTTCCATCAACATAAGATAAATTACCACAATCTAAATGTGTTGAATATTGATTATCCATATCAAAATTAGAAAAGTTTTCAGTATTTTCTAATTCGTGAAATCTCGCATGTATTAACTGTACATTTGTTACATACTCTGTTGGTCTCGTTTCTTTATTATCGTCACCTTGTGCAGTATATAAATAAGTGTCAGGTTTAATACCTAGTGAAGCATAACTAATATTGAATATATCACCACTAGGTCCTTCTTGTGATAATTCTTTTATATTAATACTAGCAGTAGAAAATCCACTTCTTACTTCGTCTATTTCATAGTTTTCATTAAAACCAAAATCAGTGGCTTTAACTCTGAACACTGCATTACCTATTGCATTATGTTCTGGTACTATATTCACAAAATCTAAATCTTCAATTAAATCATCTGTTTCAGAATCTAGTTTATCTTGATATGTTAAACCATCAACACCTGGTGAATTTGGGTCAACAAAGAAAGGTATTTTACTTAATTGTATTGTTGATAAATTAACATTATTTTCAGGTATCGCATCTTCACAAGCTGTAACATCATCTAAATTAATTAT